>Ga0163109_10000096_pt1 | contig 71137 bp, 52 predicted proteins | sample CRUFie1St13metaG_FD_108704 | JGI IMG/M metagenome (GOLD analysis project Ga0163109, IMG submission 108704) | Marine microbial communities from the Costa Rica Dome - CRUD Field 142mm St13 metaG | ecosystem: Environmental > Aquatic > Marine > Oceanic > Photic zone | place: Costa Rica: the Eastern...
AAGTGCCATAGGTGAGGTTGTCATGGCGGGTTGCTCGACCAAATGGTTTTTCGCAGACAGGGACTGTTCCTGCATCAGGCGGGGATGAAGCATCTGGAAACGTCACCTCAGCGTCTATGGGCGTAAAAGCGTCGAAGAATCCTGCGTCTTGGGACGGCGTTGGTATGCAGCGCACTTTATTCTCATTTTCGAATTCAAACCCGGAGAGGCAAGTGCAGGCGGCCTGTCCTTGCTCAATTCCGCAAGCTTGGTTTTTTCCGCATTCTAGCTTTGAGCAAGGGTCGACGGGTTCACTGGTCTCTTTCGTGCATCCCATCGCGAAAATGACGGTCAATGGCGCGAGGCAGGATACAAAGAACTTTGATGAGGTCATGGTTCACCTGCGAAAAAGCCTAAGCTGATCCGTCCGATGAGTGCAAGTGGTCCAGTCTAGGATGGCTCAAGTTCCTCGAATGAACAGTAGAGCTGAGCCAGAAGCAAACGAGGTGAAAGTTGGATAATCGCGTTCTTTCTAAAGTGTGCGGTGCTATCACGATTTGCTATCGTATTGTCGCCTACGTTATCAGACTCACTGACACTATTCTGGGGGCCATCTGGGCTTTTGCCCAACCACTTTAAAATGCGGTAATGTTGAACGAGGTTGCCTCCGACGATGTTAGCTCTGAAAGCGTCGTGGGGTTATTCTACCATACGCCGAGGCAGTCCGGTTTTTGAGTCAATAGTGCATGGTTCTTGTCAGCTGTGTCTGGGAAGTAAAATGGGCCTCTTAACCAACGTTCGCAAAGCAGTTTCGAAGGCTGCAAATAACGCGTAACGAGGATATGAGCGTGCAAAACCCTCCGGTATTACCATCGTCGAGCATAAGACCGTGTGGGACCGGCATCAAGGCAGCGCGGGACAACAGGTCACGGGTGGTACTGTGAGCAACTGTATTTACAAGCATCTCACTTATGCGATTGAGCCCGTGGCAGGGAATTGATCAAGGATGGTAGGTAGAGACATTTGGGGAGCCGAGGTCGAAATCTGACGCGTAATCTCATCAAGTTCTAATATGGGTCTTGGCACTGCCTACAGATTTGATTAAAGTTTCTATTATCGAGAGCTTCAATATGAAAAAAATTAAGACCTTGAATGAGCTAGATATTTTCATAACTGACTTTATGCGCGAGTGGGGGGTTACGTTATTGAGATTTTCGTTGGGCATTATTTATATCTGGTTTGGAATTCTAAAACCATTGGGACTAAGTCCTGCTCAAGAGTTAGTAGAAAATACGGTATATTGGTTTGAAAATCCCAAGACTTTTATCCCAATACTGGGTTGGTGGGAAGTGTTGATAGGACTGACGATGTGTATAAAGCCATTAATCAGAATTTCGATTCTACTTCTTTTTGTTCAAATGCCTGGTACGTTTTTACCTCTTATTTTGTTGCCCGAAGTGTGTTTTACAAACTTTCCATTGGGTTTAACGGTTGAAGGTCAATACATCATTAAGAACCTCATAATTATTTCAGCTGCATTAGTCGTCGGTTCTACTGTAAGAGGCGCTAGGAAGGATAAAGCTATTTCTCGGCTATCGACCACTCCATAATTCTTAGTAACCGGTGAAAAAATCTGGATATCTGCCGTTCATTTTTAGTTGATGCTTCAGTTGAGCTTTTACGGTAATTGAGTAGACGTATAATGAGACGCGCCAAAGGAGCACGAGAACTGATTTTTGATGGCATTGACGCGATCACCGACCTTGTACACAAAAGCCATGTCGAGGTTGCAGAGCGCTGGACCAAGCGTGCTAAAAGAGTGCCTGGTGTTGAGCCCGTCGCAGAATCAGTTCACGCCGTCCACATGGCGGGCGCAACCGTCAATTATGCAACCGTTAAATTCATTAGCCGAGGGGTAGGCGCTGTCCTCGGTATGGTCACGGATCCACTGCTCAAAGATGGGAATGAAGCGGTCACTCCACTTCGCGAAGATGAAGCAGGCAGCACATCTTGGGTGCTCGATCATCTGGAATGCAGCCTGAATGGCTTCATTGGTGATCATCTCGCGCGGCAAGGCAACTGCCTCGATCTGGGTATGCACTTGCGCCATAAAGGTCGTGCGATAAGCCCAGAATCTTTAAATGCAGAATTTCCCAACAAAACAGCTAAGGTTTGCGTCTTTATTCATGGCCTAAGTGCGACGGAATGGTCTTGGGTTTTTTACGCGGAAAGTTTGTGGGGAGATTCAACAAGCTGCTACGCTAAAAAACTGGAAGAAGACCTAGATTACACCTGCTTATTTGTTCGCTACAATACTGGACGGCATGTGTCGGAGAACGGTCAAGCGCTGTCTGAACTGCTTGAAAAAATATCTACTCATTACTCAATTCCAATCGAGCAAATCGTCCTTGTAGGGCATAGTATGGGTGGCTTGGTCGCGCGAAGTGCTGCCCACGAAGGTCAACGTTCCAATGCGATTTGGGTCGAGCAACTAAAACACGTGGTCTGTCTCGGCTCGCCTCATCTGGGAGCGCCGCTAGAAAAGGGCGCCCATCTCTTGAGCGCAGTTCTCAAACACATTCCCGCTGCGGGCGCGACTGTGCCGGCGTCGATCATTAATTGCCGGAGTGAAGGGATTAAAGATCTACGACATGGTTACATCACAGAAGATGAATGGCGTGATGCTGATGTGGACGCTCTTTTTGATGATAAACGTCAAGATTTACCGCTGGTCCGAGGCGTCAACTATACCGCATTTGCGGCCACGGTAAGCAAGCAACCTGAACATCCAATAGGTCAACTCGTAGGTGACTTTTTGGTTCGCAAATTTAGTGCATTCGGCGGTGCTCCTGAGACGAAACATGATATGCATTTTCAAAACCGGGAAATCTTTGCGGGATTGAACCATCTTCATTTGGCAAATCATCCTGAAGTCTACGAAAAGCTGCTTGTTTTATTGGACGAAGAATGAACCAAGAAATGGGTTTTCAAGAGGATGAAGTATCAAGAGTGGTGCGGTTCGCCTAACCTATTGGAATGGGCACTTACTGTTGTTGAGCCGATGTAGACTGAACTGACGCCCTGCTAAGTACTGTTCACTTGAATACTCTGTACACAAAAACAGCTTTCTCAAAATGCCGCGCTCACAGCGAATTATTTTTCTGGTCGGAAAAGCTGATTTACCAATGAAACAGAATTATCCAAAAACGTGAGCAAGCAACGTTAGGCGGGCAAATTTTATTTTTTCAAGGAGTGGTTTGTGGAGCAACTCGTCATAAGAACTCGCCTTTATTCTCAACCATAATTTGGAAAACTCGCGCCTAAGGTTTACAGGGTAGACTTGCTGGGTTATTTATCAGTTCGGTAATGGCTCCTTTTTTTTGGCGAAGAAGACAACCAGCTCGTACATTCGTGTATGTACCATTCTTAGCTCAAGATTCTTATGTAACGAACCAAAACGACGCAGAAACAAATTTTTCTGACAAACTCGATGGAGATCCGTTTATGAGGGGAGCTTTAGCTAAGCTCAAGGAAGACAGCGATGCTACCTTGCTGGCTTGCGGTCGATCACTGCAATGGCTCGACACAGATGACGCAAAAAAAGCGCTCCAGTTGCTTGGTACCCCAGCGGATAACATGCTCGCGATAGACCTAGAAACACCTGCGGGACCTCTCCCAAATTTAGTCCCACGAGAAATAAAAAGCATAAGGACTCCGCTCTACTGCTCTCCAAGAACAATCGTGGGCCTTCCTAATGCCCGTCAGGTAGGTAATGAGAGCCTTGCAGGAGTGGCATCTCACGATCGATTAATTATTCTTGGGCACGGAAATCCTCGTGGTGGCGGTATTGTTTATAAAGCCCCATCAGCTGCCGTTTGCGGTGAAGTTTCCTGCAACCTTCCACTGGCAGATCATAAAGATAAGTACACGGTTGACCCTAGCTGCCTCTCTGCACTTCTAGAAGAAGATGGGCTCCCGAAAAATCATGTCCATATTGAGTGTATGATGTGTTTCAGTGCAGGTTTAAGCGATGAGGCACTTCAAACCGTGCAACCTTATGCGCAACGACTAGCCGAAGCACTTAGAGCACGCAGTTACTCAAAAGTTACGGTTGCTGGTTCTAGAGGAATGGTCATAGGACCAAGAATGACGGCTAGAAGCACATTGCAACACGAGCCTGAAGAAGGACGATATCTTCTTCTGTCAAATCAAGAAACATATGAAGACAGCCTCAAATGGTTCTAAGTCATAGGATGGTTTTTCGCACTTACTTCTTGGCAGCATGCACAGAAAATAGAGCGAATCAAAAAATGAGAAAATCTCTGTGCTCTTCGCGACGATTTTATAAAGTTAATCGTTTCACTCGATACTCGTGAAGTCGTAAAGCACCACTTCGTAGAACATTTTTCCTTCGAAATTTTCTGTCTTGACGATCTTCCATTTTCCGGGCCAAAGCGTGCTTCGGCCCAATTTTTCAGGGCGAGGAATATCTCCTATGGCTTCCTTGTCATCGCGGAAAAAGGATTGTGCCACCATAGGTTCAACGAAAGTTAAATTTCCGCCGTCGTAACCAAGAATCAGATGTTTCTCAAAGGGTGTTGGTGATACCGGGTCAAGCTCTGGTGACATCGGGTTGATCGCATGAACACCCATTTGGGGTACACATGTTCCTGCTGGATCTATTTCTGTACTTGGAATGAAGTACGGGGTCGGAAGGTGGTCCGTATCTGGCATTGGCTGATTATCGCAGTTGGCTGCATTTTGTTCTTCAGTCGTCACCCCGTAAAAATGAATATCGAAGTGTGGAACAAGATAAGGCCCTGGATTGTGACCCTTGGTGGAGTAATCAAGCTGGATATGGTCAAAGAATGTCATATCCACGGCGCGACGCGACAAGGCAAAACTCACGTTTTTGGCTTCTGCAAGTGTCGTAGTCGCTGTTAAGGGCATGCTCAGACCCACTTCCATGACTCTGCCTGTAGCACTGATGAGGGCCCAGGACGAGAAGTCTTCACCTAAGATGCTCACTGTTTCTCCTATTTCCCGTCCTTCCGACGGCCGAGGCGGTATATTTTGATTATTCACAGGAGGTTTATCGGGATCCTCTCCGCAACCTAATACAGCCGTAGCAGTGAGCGTGAGCATGATGAATTTTCTGATACTTCTCATTGAAGAGAGTTTATCATTTCTAGCACGTGTAAAAAAGAGGCAGAGAAATCACAATCACTCTTTTGCTAACGCCTATGCTCGACAATCTAGAGTATCAAATCTCTCTCGAGGCCAGCCTCTTACGTCGACGGTTCCATTTGATCAAAAAAGGCCAAAGTAAGAGGCCGGTGACCGAAGACACTGCCAAGATCAAACCAACCAATGCCATTGCCAGTTCCCCATTACGACCAACGATAGAACCAGTGTGTAATTGAAACATCAATCCAACTAAACTTTGCTTACTTCGATCACGCTTTTCTATAAAGTCACCACTCGGCGCATAATAGAGCGAGGTCCGAACCTTGTCTCGAAATCGAATACGATGAGGTTTATCGATGGCACTCGAAAAACTCACGCTGGCCGCCGGTAGTTTCATTTTTGACTCCGCCGCGCGGACAACTTCAAACTTATCGAGGGGCGGCTTATTCTGCAAAGCTTTGGAAACCTTTACTGGCGCTTGTCGTAATTGCCCACGAAAAGTCAAAACTGTACCGGTGAGTCCTGCAAGGATCAAGAAGAGAGCCGTGGCGACGCCTCCATAGGTGTGTACCTTACGAATCGTTTTCGTCTTCATCAACTTCCCCAAAAAGATGTTGCACGAATAACAGGGCCTCAAGTCATAGGACAACCAAGAATTAAAAAGCCAAATCCTTGAGTACTCGCCTCACAGTATGGGTCCTGTGCTCAGACCTCACATCCTGCTGAAAAAAGAGCCGATAATGGTATCAAAGGTGCGTATCGAACCGCCTCAATCCCTCGGAATGCGGGCTATTCGTCGTCGAGGAAAACCAACTCAAGATGTGATACCTATCTCAGAATTCCCACTACTCCAGCGATTAGTTCCTCAACCTGTTGAAAGAAATGTTGTCCGAGTGGAGAACTCTGATCAAGCTGCCCACTAACCGAGGATTTTCGTTGAGAGAGATTATTCAACAATCGCGATAAATAACAACTGCTCACCCTGCCGATTCGCCTTCTCGGCAGGTGTAAGTATGCTGAAGTGCGATGAGCGGCGTTCATTCGTCAGGAAGCAAGAAAGTTAGAGATTACAGCCCGAGATTTCAAAACCAAAGGATTGAATCAAGAGTTTTTCAACATAGGCAGCGAGCAGAGCAAGAGGCTAGCAAATGTTCCGTTGATTCTCATACAGACCTCATGATGCCATAACCCAAGGCCAAGAGAACGTACCGATCTCGTCTGAGGCCTGGGACATCGTAAGCCTTGGAGAACGATTGATGCCCTTTGGAAAACTTTTCGACTCGGTGAACGCCAAACCCGTTTATGTTCGAAAATTTAGAGAGTGGTTCTCGAAACCGTTCGCTACCCGCTGAGCGATTGCCAACGCTAAACATCTATGAATGCGTCTGAATTGGAATTTCGTTCATGCTGCATTCCATAGGCGATGATGGAGTACCCGCGGTGATTGACAAATAGGGATAAATTGTGTTGATAACTAAGTACTGGAGTTTATTATGAAAAGAACTTTTTTGGCTTCCCTGCTTTTTGGCTCATTCTTCGTCCTTGCTTGTGAGAACAGCGAGGAGGAGAGCATGACAGCTGTTGATAGCGGTCCTCCTCCTTCTTCCTGTGGTACGGTGCACAGGGTCGATACTACTGATGATACTGTTGACCTAGGAGCGTATCACGACTTCATGCCAGAAAATCTTACGATCGCTGTGGGTGATTGTGTAGATTTTGTGATGAGCAATACTCATAACGCGGTGGAGGTCAGTAAGGACACATACGACAACCTTGGCGTAGCACCTTTGCAGAATGGTTTTAACGTAACATTTGGTGAGACCAAGCAAGTGCGCTTTGACACTGCGGGCACGCATTATTACGTGTGTCAGCCGCATGTTGCCATGAAAATGATCGGCACTATTATCGTTCAGTAGTTTTCAGACTCCGTTCTCCAGTCTCGATTGCTAGATAGTTTTCTAATCACTCCGGGCTTGAGAACCATTGTTAGCTAAGGTTCGTGGGAACATATAAACAACATTCGATGAATAAAAAAATCCTTGGCACCAACGTGGTTTTAATAATGACCCTGGCTTCAACAACGGCGTCGGCCAATGGGGATAGAACTCATCGCGCGAAACAAGCGGTCAAGACTATTCATGATGTGGATGCCCGTGGCCAGGCTTTCACACTATCGGTCGCAGCACTTGGCGGCGGAAGTGCCATTGGACTTGGGACATGGCTTCTTTATGAAAACCCATTGAGGAGTGAAGGCAAGCCCTCTGCCTTACTCTTCGGAAATAGTCTACTTATGGTCAGTACGGGGATTGGTCAGTTTGTCCACGGATTCATGCGCCTAGGAGAACGGCAAGCCAGCGCCACCGCAGCGCGAAGTCTTCTCGATAATCCCAACACCACAGAACAAGAATACCTAAACTATTTGCGGTATCGTGCAGACCAATCTGTCTCAACTCGTTTCGTTGGAGCGGTGATCACAACTTTGCAAGGTGTCGTTGGAATGCTTGGCGGTCTGGAGCTCGCGCTTACAGAAAAAAGCGAATACAAGACGAGCGGCTGGATACTTTCTGGCTTAGGTCTTCTAAGTACCGGCGTCGGGGCGATTCATTTTTTTGGCAAAACTAGAGCTCAACGTGAACTTGATCAAGCGCTTGAGAAAAAGAGTACAACATCCTCCCTATCGTTCGACCTCAGCCCCACTGTCTTGCTGAGTGAGAATGGAAAAGCCTCAGCCGGGATCCTGGTATCAGGACGTTTTTGAGTAAAGTCTCGATCAATTCGTCGCCGCTATCTTCATTTTTATTTCATTCCACAGCTTTGTACAAAATCAAGAAGCCTATAAGACCTAAGCCTAAGTGCGGGCTGTCGGCGTTCTAATGGGTGACGAGGCCTGCCCTAAGCCCATGATATTTACTTTCTCATTCCCAAATTCAAAAATGCGAATGTGACTTTTTCTTCCTAAAGAACTATTCCAATATAAAAATTCTGATAACTAAGAGGTTTATAAATCAACTTGGAGGCGCGAAGTAAAATTGTCCTTCTAGCTTGAGAAGCTATTTTAGACGCCGGCAAAACTCATCCGACTCGCGCCTACGAATGACTTTCGTATGATGCCCAGAACCAAGAGCAGGGTAAGGTTATTTTGAAGTCGGAATGCTCGGAGGAATTGCTCGAAGAATCTGCCACCATCCGGAGGTTTATAATTTATCGAACACGAAATGATGCAATCGAAAATCGAGCTTGGTATAGTGTTTACCCTTCGCTTTTGACCAGTCGAATAATTACTCTCGACGGTAAGAACAGACCCTGATAGACATTCAGCGCTCAAATTTGAGAGCACTTTCGCAGGTTTAATATGACGGTACAGGTAACACTTCCCGATGGCTCCATAAAAAAATTCCCCGGTCCTATCACTGGCTTTGACGTCGCTGAAAGCATTGGACCTGGGTTGGTCAAGGCAGCGGTCGCTATAGAAGTAAATGGTCAGGAACAAGATCTATCAGTTCCCATTTCCGAGGATAGCCAAGTCAGTATTTTGACTGTTCGAACCGAACCAGGTTTGGACGTTATGCGACATACAATAGCCGCTCAGGTTCTGGCTCGTGCATGTCACGAACTATACCCCGGTTGTAAACTTGCCATCGGGCCAACCATTGAGCATGGTTTCTATTACGATATCGAATTTGAACGTGCCCTTTCTTCTGATGATCTACCCAATATCGAAGCGCGAATGCGCGAAATCATCGAAGAAGATAACAAAGTTACACGCACTATGTATCCTCGTGAAGAAGCCAAAGCTATCTTCGAAAAACGTGGCGAGCCCTATAAAGTCGACATCATTGAAAACACCCCTGAAGAAGAGACAGAACTCGCCATCTACATTCAAGAAGGAACAGACTTCGTCGACCTCTGTCGTGGTCCTCATCTTCCAAATCTTAAAAAAGCCGGCGCATTTAAACTCACACGTATCGCAGGTGCCTATTGGCGAGGTGACAGCGACAACCAGATGCTCACTCGGATTTACGGAACTGCGTTTGGGACGAGTAAAGAATTAAAAAAACACCTTAAACGACTTGAGGAAGCAGAGAAAAGAGACCATCGAAAAATCGGTCGAGAGCTGGATCTTTTCCATCTTCAGGAGGAAGCAGTAGGCCAAGTATTTTGGCATCACAAAGGCTGGACCCTATTTACGAAATTACAAGATTATCTTCGCGAAAAGTTATGGCGGTACGATTACCAAGAAGTTAACACTCCTCAAATTGTCAGTCGATCACTTTACGTTAAATCTGGGCACTGGGACAAATTCGGTACCTCTAATATGTTTCTGACAGCAGCCTATAATGAAGAGGCGGCGCTTAAGCCTATGAATTGCCCCTGCCATGTTCAGATTTTCAACCAAGGGCTTCGGAGCTACCGTGAACTTCCGTTGAGAATGTCGGAATTTGGTACTTGTACCCGTCACGAGCAACGGGGTTCTTTGCATGGTATCATGCGCGTCGCGAGTATGACCCAAGACGACGCACACATCTTTTGCACGCACGAACAGATTGAAGAAGAGGTCGTTATTCTATGCGAACTAATCAAAGAGATTTACACTGAACTCGGGTTCAACGAGCCGTATGTAAAATTCTCTGATCGACCTGAACAAAGGGTAGGCGATGATGAAGTCTGGGATGCAGCAGAACAAGCACTAAAAAATGCATGTGATGCTGGAAATCTTGAGTGGCAACTCAACCCTGGTGAAGGTGCGTTTTACGGCCCCAAATTAGAGTTTGTTCTACGAGATTGCATCGGCCGACATTGGCAATGCGGTACCATTCAGTTGGACTTCAATCTTCCGGAACGATTAAGTGCGGAATACACGGGCGAAGACGGTCGTAGACATGCACCGGTCATGATCCACCGTGCACTGCTTGGCTCATTAGAACGTTTCACAGGGATTCTTATCGAACACTTTGCGGGGAACTTTCCTTTGTGGTTGGCACCAACTCAGCTTGCGCTCACTGGAATTACCGACAAACAAAATGAACATGTCCAAAAACTTTACGAACAACTAAAAGACAAAGGTTTTAGAGTAATCACCGACCTTCGCAATGAAAAAGTTAACCTGAAAATACGTGAGCACAGTCTACAAAAAATACCAATGATCGGCGTGATAGGTGATCGTGAAATCGAAAATAATACCATAAGCATTCGCCGCTTTGGCTCTAAAAAACCGCGCACTATCTCAGTAGAGGAAATGATTCAAGAAATGAACGCCGAGATTGAGACTCGCGCTCTGCCTCCGGGATTCAGTCCGGAACTCGATTAATGACGAACGTCGTATGCTGAAGCGAGCAGGTAAGCTACAAGCTTTCTTATTCGCCATCTTGTTCACCTTGAAAGAAACGAAACATCCTATTTGAAATGTATCGGTTTACTCTTTAGAGAGACGAACAAGTGCTTCTTGAATAAGCGTATGTCGATGAAGCTCTCGTTCTCTTGCACCTAAGCTGCGGCATGTGGCATTTACTAGTTCCATGAGATTTTGCTCAGGTATTGTTTGGCATAACATAGCTTCGATCATTTTGACTCTCGGCACCATGGCTTGCAGTGACGACTTGGCTGACCAGGATCGAGGAGGGTACCGCCGCAGAACGACAACTTCAACGGTGACGGATGCTGGCGGTCATAATCAAAACAATGGAAACGAGCTGGATAGTGGTCATAGCGATATCGATAGTGGCGTTCGAATGGATGCTATGGACATGAGTGACAGCTTGGAAGTGGTGGCAGCGGCTTTTTTGCTTGAGCACGCTACCAGTAGTTTGGTGCTGCACGAGGAAGTCGTTCGAACTGCGCAGACTCTACATGCTAAAATAGAGACGTTCACGTCCAGTCCTTCGGCAGTTGGTTTACAGGCAGTAAAAGATGCATGGCTTATATCTCGTGAAGTTTACCTACAAACTGAGGTCTATAAATTTTATCCGGCAGCGACTGAACGGGACACCGTCAATGCTTGGCCAATCGATGCGAGCTATGTGGATTACACCGAACGTAACTCATCGACAGGACTCATCAATGATGAAAATTTCCAACTTAATGCCGCGAATATTCTGGATCGAAATCAGCGAGAAGGGGAGCAAAGTATATCGGTAGGCTATCATGTGATCGAATTTCTACTCTGGGGCGAAGACCTTTCAGACGGGGCTGGCTCAGGCGAACGTCTCTTTACGGATTTTGTCGAAGGCGGAACAAGCCTCAATGCAGATCGTCGAAAACAGTATCTCAAACTGGTAGGAGAGCTTTTAGTGAGCGAGCTTGAATCTATTCGTGATGAATGGAAGATCGACGGGGCTTCTCGTAGGATGTTGATCGAAGCCGAAACACTTCAGGGGTTGGAGCAGATTTTAGGGGCTATGCATGTTCTCAGTGTTTTCGAAATCAGTGGTGAGCAATTAGAAGTTCTCCTTGCCACACGAGATCCTAATGAAGAACAATCGCCGTTCAGCGACAACACGCGCCAAGATATTATTCAAAGTATTCAAGGCGTACTTAATATTTGGTTGGGGACCTATCGAATTACAGAACTTTCGCAGGAGGTCTCTTTATATGATGTGATCAAAATAGTTGATACGGGGCTTGCCGATAAGCTGGATCTCGAATTGAAAGATGCACTTGCCAAGGCTGAATCGCTCCAGGATCCTTTCGATCAGGAAATTGCTGCCCAGAATCAGGCGGGCCAAGCTCGCGTTAATGCCTTGTATACAGCGCTGCAAGACCTTGCTGACGAAACGCTCGTAGAAATAGCGACCAAACTGGGTTTTGAATTACCCCAAATCTAAAAAACCAGGGTTGAGTTCAAAATTTTGAGTTTTAGTCTTCAAAGATTCCTGGATTGTTCATCGCTTCGACGATTTCATCGGAGGTGATTCCTCTGAATCCAACTCCGCCTTTGACTTGGACATCGCCTTTACCTACACCGATCTCGCCCGCAATTCCCATCTCGAATGTGGTGTTTGATGGGTCTGAGGAAGCATAACTTGATACACCGAGTTCTCCGTGGGGAGTGTCGATTGCGATGGCTTCTACGCCGAGCTCTACTTTACCTGTTTGGTCGACTTCGACCGTCATCGGTATGACTCGATCAAGTGCAGATTTTTCGTTGTCACCTGCTTGAACGATTTCGTCTGCCGTAGATGTAACGCGGTCGAGCGTAGATTCATTGTATTCAAATTCACCTTCGATTTTGGCTTCGCCAGCGGCTTGGAAATGAGTGACACCGCCTGGACCCGGCGTGCGTATGCCTTGGACGCCCGCTTCTCCAGCGAGGGGCGTGTCTAAAATGCCGGAGGCTGAACCCATTGCTTCCACTTCAACTGCACCGTAGTCATACACGCGGCCACCGATTTTACCTCCAAATTGAGGATAATCAGACCCATTGTCGCTTTGTTGCCAAGAGACTTCACCACTGGCATAAAATGAGCCCGGGCGAACCTCACCGTCGAGGTCGCGTATTTTGTTACCGATGGCTGCGTAAGCAGGCAGATGGCTCGGCGAGCCTGAAATGGCCTCATGCGTCCACCGGGCTCGCATGGGGTCGTTCGGTGAAAGTCCAGGCTCCATCCCATCAAAGGAATTTACGGGCGCGCCCATCGCGCGGATTTCGTCCTGAGAGCTCGTCGCCATCACTTGGTCTTTATAGTCATTGATGTATGTCTTGTAGTCCTCTCTGTAGTTATGGAAGCGCTCGACATTACCGTCGTGAATAGCTTCGCGCACACTCGAGGGAAGATCTTCACTGTGTCGATATAGGTCTGGAGAATTCGGTGGTTTCGGCTGAGTGCCACTGACATTGTACTCTCGACCGGCTTGCGTTTGTATGTATCCTTTGTTTGCCGCCTGTTCTAAGAAAGCATCACGAGCACTGCTATTCATGTTCGCTGTATAAGTACTCAAATACCCATCTTGCTCTAACCTATCCATGGTTGCCTTATATTCAGTATTGGAAAGACCATCGAGTTGCTGATGAACGGCTTGGACATCGCCGTCGGTGACAGCCCAATCGGTGACACCTCGAGAGAGTCGTGAAGTGATTTGATTGTAATCGTCATCTGCAGGCTGAGCAGGCGAGGGTTGAGCAGCACCGCCAAGATGAGCTTGAGTCATTGATGCTTGAAGCTGACTTTGTAAGCTGGGGTCAGTGCTTAGACTGACAGGGTTTGCGCTTCGCGTGGGTCCACCTAATACCTGATTGTACTCCGTACTAGGGTGTTCATATGAATCTGAGCTTGCGGTTGTGGCGAAGCTTTGAGTGGGCTCCGAACTGGCCGTGGAACTCGGCGCATTACTGGTGGTGTTGGCAGTGAGCGTTGAGGGGATGCTGGTTTGTGTGCTTGAAATAGTCATAGTGTATAACTCCTGAGAATAAATAAATTGGTACCATTGAGTGTGCCGTAAGTGTCTGTTGTTACATCGTTTTTTTGAGTACAAATGTCCGCAGGGGCAGAGGGAGTGTGACGTTTAAGTCACGTTATTTCGCGTATAGGAGATGTATCTGCAGTTATGGGTAGGATACATATTGCACGGCCTTGCTAAGTCGGTCAGGCTCAGGAATGATTTTCACGAAATTAGAAAATATCAAAGTCCATTTCTTCTGTTAATGACGATGTTTGATTTATTTCAAAACTTCTAAACACCTTGCAACAACATCTTTGGGATCAATCGTTCTCATTACATCTTGATATCCCTTAGGTGTTTTTTTCCCATACGGCGAGGTCGGTATTTTGGGAAATTTTTCTCTATTCGATAAGAGCATATTTTTTTGTTTTGACAGGAAAGGAGCGAATCCTCCAAAGGGATGTGTCAGTCCCCATAGAGTAATCACAGGAACATTGTAATTTGCTGCAAGATGACCATTTGCGGAGTCCATCGAAATCATAAGGTCCAAATTCGAAATAATTTCAAGTTCATTGGAAAGGGAGCCTAACTTATATGCGCCAAATACATTCTTGTAAGATTTAGTCCAAACCTCTAATTTGCTTTCCTCTTTCTCGCCATTTCCGAAGAGGAAAACATTGTGGCTTTTCTGTAAAGAAGCGACTACTTTTTGGGTCAAATCAAGGGGATATGTCTTTCCTTGAAATGATGCAAAAGGTGCAACGCCAATCCATTTCAGTTGTGGGTCTAATTCACTGAATTCGTTTTTTATTTCATTACCAACAGGCTTTGGCCCAACAAACTCATGTTTTGAAAGGTCAATGTCAAAACCTAGCTTGTTGAAAACCTCACAGTATTTGTATTGATTCGGCGTAAGTGGTTTGAGGATTTTATTATAAGGTCTAAATAGTTTTCGTCTTTTGAGTCGCTGTTTGTCTAAGACCTTGGTCTTATAAAGGTTTATTGTAAAAAAGAAACGTAATAAATGTGTTCTAATGACCGAATGTAAATCTGCGATGTGTGTCGGTTTTAATTTTCTTAGGTCTTTGTATAGTTTTATTAAACCTGAAAATCCTTTGTAGTGTTTTTGGAAATCAACTTCAAAAAAAACTAAATTTGGAAGTTGATCAAAAATTGGTCTGTACTTTTTTTTTGAAACAACTGTTATTTTACAATTTGGATATGAGCTTTGAAGGCATCGTAAGACAGGAACCATCATAGCGACATCGCCCATTGATGAAAATCTGAGTACTAAAATATGATGCATGCTATTTCTTGGTTCTGTATGATACGGAGTTTATAAATTCGTGATGGTACATCTTCATCTGCTTATAAGTTTTCTTATACTTCTTCGCATTTTGAATGTCATCTATAAGCTCGTCAATAGCTATACATAAGTCCTTGTTTTGTTGCTTCATGACGGCTGTTTTTATCTATAATCGGCGACACGGTAATCTTTTGGTCGCGGTTTTTTTCGCGAGCGTTTGTCTACATCTAAGCCAAGCACAGCCGTGGCTATTTCAGGACGCAATAATGTTAAATACAAGAGCAATTGAAACGGAAGTGGGGTCTGTTTTTGCGTTAATGATGAGCCATATTTTGAGTCGTATCGGGCCGAGAACGAGTGTTGTACCGATGTAGCTTTGCGGTCCGTAGATAGTCATCATGGTGGGGTTTAAGAGGCCCGCCTAATCAGAGGTCGAAGAGAGGTCCGATGAACCTTCAAGCAGCGTTTGTCTGTATCGAACTGAACCATCGCTTTACCACGAATGATTTTTTCGAATGAGGACGGGTTGCCCCTCGGTTTCCAGGCATGACCGAAGTGAATACTATATGACTCAAATAGCCGGTTTTGCTGAGCACTCAAGCGGGAACAATTCGCTAATTTGGACCTAGATCTGGCGCGTGGCGCTCAATTGGTACTTTCATTCATCGCGTGAATACCAGCGCTTGTCGATGCCTAATACATCACGAAGAGTAGACGTATAATGTGCAGAGAAAGAGTACATTCAGGCCTGAACAGTCGCTTCGAATATACACTCTTCAACAGTATCCGAATCGGGGGGCTTTACAGCGGGCCTCGATCCAATAGACACTCAAAATAACTAAAGACGTACGCGGAGTCTGAGGGTCAAAAAATGAAAGGATGTCCACAATGAGTAGATTAGACGGAAAAGTTGCATTGATTACTGGAGCTGCAGGTGGGATCGGCCGTAAAACTGCAATTCTTTTCGCAAAAGAAGGCGCTCAAATTGTTATGACCGACGTCAATGACGTTGGTGGCGAAGAAACTCTAAATTTGGTTCGGGAGCACGCCTCTGATGCAATCTATCTATCCGCGGACGTGTCAAAAGCCAGCGATTGTGAAGCGATGGTTGCGCGTGCAGAACATGAATTCGGCGGTCTAGATATACTTTTCAACAACGCAGGAATCATGCATGGCGACGATGGAAATGCCATGCAGACGTCAGAAGAGATTTGGGACCTGACGATGAGCATCAATCTTAAGGGTGTTTATTTAGGTTGCAAATACGGAATACCGGCTTTGTTACGGCGTGGCGGTGGTTCCATTATAAACACAGCATCATTTGTTGCTGTTCTCGGCGCTGCCACCCCACAGCTGGCGTACACAGCGAGCAAAGGTGGCGTGCTTGCGATGACGAGAGAGCTGGCGGTTATCCATGCTCGAGAGAACATCCGGTGCAACGCGCTCTGTCCTGGGCCCTTGCATACTAAATTACTCATGGATTTCCTCGATACGGAAGCAAAGAAACAGCGGCGGTTAGTACACATACCAATGGGACGATTTGGGCTCGCGGAGGAAATGGCAAAAGCAGCACTTTTTCTTGCCGGGGACGAATCGAGTTACGTCACTGGAACAGATTTTCTCGTCGATGGCGGTATAACAGCGGCGTACGTTACTCCTGAATAATTTAGTGTTGCGACCGAATACGACTGGAGAATTAGAATCATGAGACGATGGAATGGATGGGGCGACGATGAAACGCACTATCCTATGCCCGATGGTGGCTTAGACTTTCTTACGGCTCGTCTTGGAAACGGTCGGGTCCTACCAGATGCGTCGTTGTCGGATGTGATCGACAATGTGCCTCCCAGTCGCCTGCCAGACCATGCATTGATTGATCGTAGCGCGGAAACACGGATTCGCCACTCGCGCGGGCAGAGCCTGCCCGATTGGATGGCCATGCGCAGTGGACAATTTCGAGTCTTTACAGATGGTGTCTCCTTTCCCAAGTCCAAAGAGGAGATTCGGCTTTTGCTCAAACTTGGTCAGGAGCACGGCTGGACGCTTATCCCTTACGGCGGCGGTACATCTGTGGCAGGTCATATCACACCGAATGAGCAGAGAAAGCCGATACTGACCATATCCCTCTCTCGAATGAACACGCTGACAGATATTGACAAGGTCAGTCAGATCGCGACCTTTGGACCTGGAACGAGCGGACCCGATGTCGAAGCGCAACTAGATGCCTACGGATTCGTACTCGGTCATTATCCGCAATCCTTTGAACTATCGACCATTGGTGGCTGGGTTGCGACTCGCTCGAGTGGACAGCAGTCGTGGAGATATGGACGTATCGAACAGCTATTCGCTGGCGGTACCTTAGAAACCTTTGATGGCCCACTCGACATACCGACTTTCCCTGCGTCATCGGCGGGCCCTGATTTACGAGAAATGGTACTTGGCTCGGAAGGACGCTTTGGAATCATCAGTGAAGTGAAAGTCAGGATAACACCAAAGGCGCGAGATGAACATTTCCATGTGGCATTTGCACCCGACTGGAATACGTCGATTAAGCTGGCGCGGACAGCCGCGCAGCGGCGCATCCCTTTGTCGATGCTTAGGCTGTCAAATGAAACCGAAACTGAGACTCAGCTTCAACTCGCTGGGAAGCCTAAAAAGATTGCATGGCTAGAGAGGTATCTTAGACTGCGTGGGCTGAGTGGGCCAAAATCTATGGTGACTTTTGGTGTTACCGGAGGCCATGGTCAATGCGCGAGTGCGTTAAAGCAACTCAAGACGCTATTTGGTGAACTCGGCGTAGTTCATATGGGTAAATCTCTCGGCAAAATTTGGGAGCATAGCCGATTTAGGTCGCCCTATTTGAGGCATACACTTTGGGATGTTGGCTACGCGGTCGACACCCTTGAGACGGCCGTTGATTGGGTGCGACTGCCTAAAGCCGTCACCGAAATTGAAAATGCACTCAAAACGGCTGTGCCTGAATTGCCGATCCACGTATTCACGCATATGTCGCATATTTATCCCCAAGGAGCATCCATTTACACGTCTTATATATTTCCTAATGCGAGGAGTTACGACGAGACGATCGCCAGCTGGAAACAACTCAAAGCAGCAGCGTCTGCGGCCGTCGTTCGAAGTGGAGGGACGATCAGTCATCAGCATGGCGTCGGCCGTGATCATGCGCCCTATTTAGCGTCTGAGAAGGGAGCACTTGGTATGAGCACATTGACCGCCTTACAATCTCATTTTGACCCTGATGCGCAGTTAAATCCGGGGGTGTTGCTGCCGTTCTCCCCAGACGAGAATTAGACTTTCTTACTCATAAGCACTGAACTGAGTCGCTCATTGAACTTGCGTTCGGTCGGCACAGCAACAGACAAGCTGGAGTCACCTGACACTGTGTCACTTGGGGGCTAAGTGGATATTCAAGTCAAAAACAGGACTCGATTGCGCAGACTTGAAGACTAATTATTGGGAGGCAAGCACAAGATGTTCGGAACGATGATATTTGCCTACAAGTCCCATTCATAAATGTGGACCCCGAGGCCCTCAAAGTCATCAGAAAAGCTGCCCGCAGTCATGGGCAGATTCCGGCCTTCGAATCGAACGCGTACCAGATTTGCATTACCCAATCCGTCGAATCGAGCAGTCACCGCATCTTCTCGACTATTGACTGCAATCATCGTTCGTTTCCCTTGCATATCTCGCACGAAGATTGCGACCGAAGGGTAAGTAATCGGGTTCATGAGACCGGCGGGCGTAAAAGGGTCGGTTCTCGCTAGACCAGAGCTTATGCTGACGGTAGCGCCGTTATGAGGCGTGCCTCGTAAAATAGCGGGTCCCAAAGGATTGAGACCCGTCGTGAGTTCTCGAGCTGCCTTCGCAAAACCGGCCAGCCCATCGCCTGAGTCATCCCTTAGGCCGTGAAAGTGTGAGTATACTAAGACACCTTTGGCCCCGTGCGCGATGCCACAGTACACATCATGGTAGGCTTCTTTGGCATTGGTCGCATTGCCTGAAAAGATACCAGCCACCAGCATTGGTATTCGTTCATTGTTCGTATAGTCGTCGCCAACGGAATAGCCGGCCATTTGTATCGCCTCGATGAGTGACTCTACTCGATAACGAATCCAAGGACGCGATTGCCCACTTAATCCCACGTAACCTCCAGCAGCAATAATATCCACATAGGGTACTGTTTCCGCCAGAGCTTCTGCGGTTCGATGGTTTGGTTGATACATGAAAGTGGGGGCTTGAGTTGAATCGTAAGCGCGCGTCCAGTTTCGTAAATTTTGTAATTCCAGGATTTCGTTGGCACGCCAATAACGCAGTTCCTCGGGATAGTCCCAGCAGTGAAGATGAGCATAGCTACTCATCCTCTCAATTTGCTGACGTGTAGGCGCTTCGGAGGAATTAGGCACAGGATTTTGATCGTTGGGTCGATAGGTGCCCACGGGGGCCATGGCCGGTATACTCATTCGGCCCGCGGCAGCATACCAGTCTTCTTCAAAACCGTAAGTATGAACAACATTAAAACCTTGCGCGAGGACTTCGGGAATCCTTGCTCTCGATACCGAATAGTAACCGATGGGAAATTGGGCGGAGGCCGCGTCTTCGCCGGGTTTCGCGGGATAGACGACGGGTGGCGTGTCTATATGCGTAACACTTACTTCGTCAAAGTCGATGGCTGCATTTTCACCAAAGACACCTAGGTGGCCCGCAAGAGGAAATCGTCCATCAAAGGCCTTTACGGCCAAAGCACCATCAACAAATACCTTATGGGAGCGGCCGACTACGACAATTCTAAAATGATGACGACCAGTGCTCGCGAGAGGCCAGGGGGCTTGTGCGATCGCTATAGCACCTGCATAAAGATTCAAAGTATTGTCAGAGACTCTAAGATGATAGCCGTCGGCATCGATAGGGCCGGCGATGTTAGAAACTCGATATGAAACTCCAAAATCACCTAGCGCCGTCGGGTCTGTACTCGATCTCTGTGCCTGGAAGGTAAATTCAAAATCTTTTGAGCTGAATCCATCGATTCGCGCGGTTTGGATCGCTTGAGTTTGGCCGTTCGTGGTTCGCCGCAAGGCTAGATGTCCACGACTGATAGCAAGGTGCTCTGAAGCGGGATCGCCACTTTCTCTCCATTGATAACCGCCGATGGGAGTCGTTTGTAACTGCGGTGAATCAACGCGTTCAAAGTCATCGTAGACATCAAACAAGGTGGCAGCTGTATTTCCCGCATCAATAGCTTGTACCCCGAAATCATCGATACTCATGATGGCATAACTACCGTAGAACCCGACATAGCCTTGCTTGTACGTGTCATCATTGGCTTCAATCACCAAATTTCCATCGTAATAAACACAATGCGTGTTCCCGTTGGCCACGACTCGGTAATCGTGTGATGCAACGTCTATTGCCATAGCTCGGGCACCGATTTCTCGACGCCCAACTTTTAACGAAAGACCATCTTCATTGATATTTAAGTGATATCCGCTGGTCGCACCGTTTCCATAGCCAAACCCGGGCACAGATTGTAGCCGATAAGAGAGACCGACTTGTCTAAAGAATCGGTCATCTGGATCGAGGGTCATATCGATAATCATGTCATCTTCAAAGAAGCCACTAAGGGCGACTGCCTGACTCGGTTGGGATTGCTCTCGGAAGTAATGCATGGACAGACGCTGATCTTGAATCATGGCATAGGAGGAGGTCGCTGTATGAGACTTAATCCACGGGTAACTAGGTCCGGACGTAGTCCCGAGTAGCGGAGAGTCTGCCCGATTAAAATCATCTTGCACGGTATAGGCAACTGTGCCGCTCGCCACGCTACATACACCGCTACAGTCGCTCCTGCACCCATCTCCGTCTTGGGTATTGCCGTCATCGCAAGCTTCCGTGGGATCTTTGCGCCCATCTCCACAGATGGGGTCAGACGTCGGTGTCATCGCATCTGAATGGTTTCCTGCATCCGAGTTTACAAAACCGGTGTCTGTTGAACCAATATCGCTTGGTAGCCGAGCATCGAAAGAGACTGAAGCGTCCCGTAGTACGTCGGCATCAAAGCGTACAATCTGCATCCCTGAGTCTCGTACCGTGGGCTCTGGATTTATGGGATCACTGCTGCATCCTATGCCTGAACTCAGGGCGAATGAACAAAAGAGAATAGATCTTCCGTAATTTGAAAGAACCATAGGTACATCGAAGTTAGAATAAATTGCTATTTAGCACTAGGGAAGGGGAACTCCCGTGACCCTCTTTCCCACGCTCTGGCTAATCCTTGTCCCCGTAAGGTAGAAAATTCACATAGATCGAGCCCGAGCCAGTTGGTGAAGTCCAGTTAAAAATGTGGGACAGCTGGCTAATGGTCTCAAGCACCGCCGTAAATCTAGATTGCACTCTCCATGTTCGGGAAAAAACCAGTAACCACAGGCAAGTATCGAATTATTTTTCATTAAATATGTGTCTAATTTTTATTGCATAGCTAAAATCGAACGTTGGCTATCGAATAGGCTTCACTGTTTCGACAACATGGATTGCAAAAGTATATCATCAAAGTGACCCTCATTACGATTAGACAAGCAATGACATAGATTGTACTCGAGGGCTGGAGTCATTCCAGGTCCTTGGGACGAGCTGTGCTCCAAAAGGGAAGCAAAAAATCGTACAAGGATTTAGTTCGCGGCTCATAGAGGTCAGTCTAAAAGCCTCCTCTGATTGCAGTAGAATTACGTTCGATTGGCGTATGGACCTTGCGTTTACTTGATCCAATGTAACTTGCGTAAAGAGGTATGCATTAGTTAGTTTCTGACTTTTATGATGGCTGGGGCTTTTTCACGCTAAATTTCAACATCAGTTTGAACGGAACACGACGGTCACCGGTTGGCGGCTACGATTAGATGACAGATCAAGACAACACCTATTTGACCTCTGATCCCCACCGCCTAACTCCAGCTACAGATTCTTGAGAGATGCTCAATGCGACTACTCTTAGGTCGAGATCGCTGACCCTTGAAACCTCTTGATAAGCCTAAGAGCCAAGTACGACTCAACCTGTTTGAAGATCAGACGGTGGCGGTAAATCTCGTTGTACTTTCTGGAAATATTCGCTTCGTAGCCGCGGCGTTTTAGGGTTCTTGCTGGGTCAACTTGGCGAGGTCAAGAAATTCGGTTTATAGTGACCTCAATCCTTTGATGAAATTCGGTGAAACCTTCAATTTCGTTCGAAGAACTTTGTTCTTGAGCTTGATCCTAAGTTTGCTCGTGTCGCCCAATAGCGCTGAAGCTTGGGAGGAGGTTTTTAAGAAAGAAGGGGTCACAGTTTGGCAGAAGAAAGTACCTGACAGTCCATTTGTCGCATTTCGCGGCGAGATGATGATGAATGCCTCTATACGGAAAGTTTTGGCCGTCCTCAATGATCAAGATCGTAAAACGAAATGGATGCATATGTGCACTGCGAATTACGTACTTGAGCACATCAAAACAGGGCATTTAATCCTCTACAACCGAACCGGCAGCAGTTATCCATTCGTCGCTGATCGTGATGTCGTGGCGGAGGTAATTCTAGTGGTAGATGAAGAAAATGCTACCATTAATATTTCGGCAAAAAACGTTAGTCACCCGAGTCAAGGTCTCGTAGATGGCGTGATTCGTTTGCAAGAAATGGAGCTGCATTGGTCACTCAAATTCATCAGTAAAACAAAAACCTTGGTGCGCTACGAAGTTATGACTGATCCGGGCGGCTGGTTACCTGCTTGGATCGTCAATCTTGTTTCCGAAGGAATACCGTATTGGACCCTAAAGGGCTTAGCTGCGCAAACGAAAGAGCCATACCCAGAATCAATCAAGTATTTGAACGCGAGCTTCGACTGGTCCTTGATAGGTCTGTAGTCGAGCTTGCGCTGTTCGAGACAACATTTGGCGCAGTGTACGAGCGGAAAAATCTTAAAATCCTTTTGTCGCATTCTACTGCGGTCTTTCCCTAGATACTTCTCGAGGGCGAACATTTCGCCTTCGATGAGCTAATCTCTGCGGAAAAATATACCACGGTTGTTTCGCATTTTTGACCAAATCACGACTGAGAGGTGTACTACCGGTTTGTAGCTTCCGGTACGGCTTGGAAAAAGCTCAAAATTGAAATGTGGGAGAAAGAATTGTGGCTTTTTATGAGCTCATTAGCCCTGTTTGCCGCTCAATCAGAAATACTGTTTTTCTATTTAGTCTATAGTCAGATATCAGCTGCGGACATAAGCCTATTCCATGCGCTTTCTCAGCCAGAACGCCTTCTTCTCAACGGCCGTTTCTTTCATTTTTCAGCACGTTCGACGTCGTACTGAGAAGCACAAACTTAGAGTACAGTACGTCTGATACAACTGTCTGACCAAGCAAACAACTTCACGATATTTTTAGCGATAATTTAATGTGTCAAAGAAGCTCAGGAAACCGCCCAAAGGCAGGAGAGGACAAAAATGCCAAACCGAACCAATGAGTCACCATATAGGATGTCTAGACCACCCGTCGCACGAAACGTGTGCAATTTCGTCTTATACTCTAGTTTGAGTGCTTATGAACCGGAACCTTCGGGACATGCCAAAATGATTCCTCTCGACGCTGATGTGAACAAGACTCCCCTGAGCTATCATTGTAATGAATTTGTTATGCTCAGACATCTCCTCGCAGAGGAGTATGCTACTGATAACGGTGTCAGTGAGATTTTGCACCCCTTTCATTTCAAAGACTGTCGGCCAAACCTGTTCGTCTAAGTCTCATACGACAGGAAAACAGTATTACAATTTCAAAAAGGAGTATCCATGAAATCCCATCTTTATTTTTTTCTTACTGCACTTACCAGCACTACTCTTGCCTGCGAAGACGTATCTCTCCATAAAAATGCGGAAGCATGTGAAACAGGAGTTTGGTATTTGGATTCTGATGGCGACGGCTTTGGTGGAAATGAAGCTGAAGCTGAAGCAAGTTGTGATCCTCTAGAAGGATATGTTCAGAATAATTCTGATTGTGATGATAATAATCCAAGTATTAATCCCGCTGGAACAGAAATTTGTAACGGGTTTGATGATGATTGTGATTTCGTCATCGATAATGGACTTTTTGATTCTCAAGCTTGGTATCTGGATTCTGATGGTGATGGATTTGGTAACGATGATTCTCTTATTTATAGCTGTGATGTTATTGATGGATACATCGGACAAGGTGGTGACTGCGATGATGGTGATATAAATATTCACCCCAACGCCAATGAGATTTGCGATGGAATAGACAATAATTGCGATAAAAATGTTGATGACGGCCTAGAAAAAGAGTTTTTTGTTGATTCAGATACAGATGGCTATGGGAATTCTGAGATCTCTATCTTCGCTTGTGAAGCACCCCAAGGATACGTCGATAATGATCTAGATTGTGACGATTCTAATGAGAATCTTACTCTTGACTGTGAGCCACCAAAACCAGTGATACCTCAGACTAGATGCAATGGGGGAATGATCTATTCGGCAACAGGCCCCTCTAATTCAATACCGGAACTACACATTCTTTCTGCCTATGAACCAACAAACGCTGGCGTTATCAATGTACAGGTTGATCGAGTGGCTCAAATGACCCTAGTCTTGTCAAGCTATGAGGCAGTCCATTGGATTGTGAATCATGTCTCTGGTGTGCAAATTGATAGAATTTTACTCAATGGTTATCATTCTCAAACAATAACTGCCGACCCAAGCATTCCTGTTGAGACTCGAAGTTATGACCAAAACCGCTCTGATTTTGGAGCATCCTGTGGATATTCGTATCCTTATACTGGTGGTGGTTGCAACACCGAACAACTCCTCCAAGGCGTAACTGCTTATACAGGTTTGGATTGGACTTCCTTCAATGGTTGTTATTTCGTCGACGAGTTTTTGTTAGAGTAACAGTCAGAAAATAATAACGATTTTTAGCTCGTCAAAAATCGACGGGCGATTAATATAAGGACTTTGGTATCTATTTCGTGATACGAGAAAAGGGCCTTTGACTGACTTCAACCCACAATCCGCGCAGATGAGTGATCCCACCATGATCAGCACTTTGGCGGCACAAATTAGATGCATCTGGCCGCAAGAACAGCAATTCTTAAGACGGTATAACACACCTCAAAAAATCCTCGATGTTGGGTGCGGGACCGGAGAGTTTATTGAGCGTCTCGCAAAGTTTTACCCACATGCGCAAATCATAGGGATTGATATCGAGCCTGAGCACGTCGCCCGCGCCCGAGAAAAATGTGCGGTTTATGGAGAGCGAATTCGCATTCAAAAAGGTGACGCCTACGCTCTCTCTGTTCCGGAAAATTCGGTGGACTTGGTCATTTGCCGGCATGTTCTTCAGGCTGTTCCGCAACCCCGCAAGATTATTCGTGAGTGTTACACAAGTCTTCGAAAAGATGGTTGGCTCCATCTGCTGGTTGAAGATTACACCATGATTCATATTTCAGGACCGCCGGAGTTTGATCAATTCTGGCTCGACGGCCCGGTGAAATTTGGACTTGATACCGAGTGCGATTTACGAATTGGACGGCACGCTCTGTCCCTGCTCGATAAATTCACAGATAAACGCGTGGATTACGTAGTTGTTGATACACAGCGAGTACCACCAGATGATTTGGCAGCCATATTTGAATCTTGGCGAGATGGATATAGTGAGGTTCTCTCCCAATACCTCAAATGCTCACCCCGAGAAGTGGCATCACGAATGACGAAGATGATCGAAAGCATACGAAAAGAGTATGCTGTCTGGCAGGTTCCGATAGTAAGTGGCCGCAAAGCCTGACATGGGTTTTGAGACACACCTTTCAGTTCCCACTCATTGAGTCGGATACATTCGTCCTAAAGTCTCTAGAGATAGTTTCAGATGTGCTCAGAAGCAAGCTTGTTACGGTTCGACCATTTGCATTGTTGTCGATTGCTTCTCCAAGTTGCTCTGAAACTACAACTCTCAGCCAACATCAACTATTTCAATGGCAATTCGTAGCAATTTATTCGGGTTTGTCTTAACGTCTCTTTTCGAGAAGCTGAAAGGTAGGGTTGAATAGGCAAAGGCGGTCTTATCAGTGAAAGGCTAAATGCGATTACCTGCCTGTAATACGTCCATTGATGAGCTTGTCGGTCTCTGAATGAGGCTTGATGAACGATCTTTAGCGTTGTGAGTAGTCTACACATTTCACCTGGTTGCTTGCTGCGGATATAGGCTGCCGCGCCTGAGAACGGTATTTGTTTTAGAAAGACTGTCTTGCGAAAATGACACTGGCTTGCCTTGCTCATGCGAGATAAGTACTGACCGGTTAATAGCAAAAAAATCGATTTTTATATTTATTTCTTTAGGCAAAATTGGCCACAAGGAGAACTCATATGTTTCGTAAATTCACTTTTTTCATGCTTGCTCATCTTCTGTTTGTGTTCGGTGTTGCAGCTTGTGGAGGACACAATAATGGCGATGCGATGATGCCTGTCGATGAAATGGAGAGAGTGGTCGTCGACCAGACAAAGGACGAGAAGATGACCGAAATGCAAACCGAGATGGAGGACGAAACCGCTGACGAGACGGGGAGGGCACCTGCTGAGCCTGATCCGCCGCCGATGGCGTGCATCCCTAACTGCGATGATGCAACGTGCGGACCCGATGGATGTGGTGGGGTGTGTGGCCCAGGATGTCCAGACGGACAGCCCTGTGTTAACGGTCAATGCCAAAGACCTCAACCATGGCTCACTTTTCGAAGCCCGATTGGTTACGGGCGTAATGCGACGGGTGGCCGTGATGGTCGTGTTTGTCAGGTCACTAATTTGAACGACGATGGCGACGGGTCCTTACGCGATTGCACTGTCGGCAATGAAGCGAAGTGGGTCGTATTCGCGGTCGACGGCACAATTACTTTGCAGTCCCCGATTGTAGTTGGAAGCAACACAACAATCGACGGCCGAAATCGTCGTATCACGCTGACTAACCGTGGTCTTTTGCTAAGCCGAGTGCAGAATATTATCGTCCACGGCATTCGCATTGAAGATGGCGTTCGCGGCGACGCAATCCGGATTGTCAACGAAAGTCGTGATATCTGGATCGACCACGTGACCCTCAAAAACTTTGACGATGGTCTCATTGACATCACTCGCGAATCTACGGCTGTTACGGTTTCATGGTGTCACTTTAGAGACCATCGAAAGGTCATGCTTCTTGGTGCGGACCAAAACGACGAGGGAGACCGAATTATGCGGGTGACTATCCATCACAATTGGTTCGAGCGTACCAATTCTCGACATCCGCGGGTTCGCTATGGCCGTGTTCATATTTACAATAATTATTTCGATCGGTGGGGTCACTACGCGGTAGGTATTAGTCAGCGCGCCGAGGCCTATATTGAGCATAATGTTTTTCAAGCGGATGACGATAACTCGGCCATTATCACCCAAGTAGGTGAAGACCCTGAGCGTGGGCGCATTTGTACTACTCATAATCGGCATCTAAACGGTTCCCGTGAGGCCGAGGAAGATTGTGACGGCTTCCGGAGGCCTGACTATCCCTACAGTCACGATGACGATTTGGAAGATGTTGCCGATATTGTCAAAAACGGAGCGGGCGCGCCCTAAGTAAGAACACGCTTTGTATGACTTGATAAGAACGAGAGTGTTTAGCGCAAAGGGTTGTTTCATACAAACCGAAGCAAGGACACTCCGAGAGGCTGGAAGGAGTCGTTGCTTCCTCGTTTGGCCTAAGTAAATCAAACTTTGTCGATACCTTTTACGAGAGGACTCAATTATATCGTTCGAAATTCGAACGGAGATAGTTAAATGGCAGACGAAAGAAATCGCTGCAAACGGTCCTTGCTACGGTTAACGATTTACTAGGCGGACCTCAACTTTCGCTGGTTTGGCGTTCACGGAGATGATTGATGCCTAATTACAGGCACCTCCCAAATTTTATAGATTGGATTTCGAATTTGAGAGAATCGGACGAAAAGTGTGACAAATGAAATGTATTAGCCCGGTCATTGTAAACGGTAAAAGTGCAACCCTTTTGGAACTTATGCGGCCGCAATAAAGTCGTTTTGAGGTGATGCAGGTGGCGCGTGAGTTGACGAGCTGTTTCACCCACACTAGGGTTTGGTCAGAGCAGATGAGGAGTTTTGTATGTTGTACGATTTTCGCATGGGGCTAGTTGTCTTAAGCTTGGGAGGGATAGCGCTTGCTTGTCAGTCTACCCCTCAACGGCGTCCTGGAAGCAAGCCTGCGATGGCGTCAGGCCACGAGCATGAGGGTGAGGAACATTCCATAGAGACCCTCTCGGTTGAAAAACGGGTCGCTTTTATGTCAGGTCACGTGGAAGCGGGATTCGCACTCTATCGCGCGAAAGCACCTGACCAGGCGTCTCAGCATCTTTTGCATCCCGTGTCGGAGACCCATCAGGCCGAACGAAAAGGCATTGACGCTCTTGGATTCAAAGCCGCTGTCTTTGAGGCCGTTTCTAAAGCTCTGCAAGAAGGGCGTGCCGCCGCAGAAATCGAGCCCATGCTCAAAGAGTGCGAGGAGAACATGGCGCTTATGCAAAAGAGTGCAGGCGGCGATTCAAGAGAAATCATTGCTTACCTTATGGATACCGTCGAAGAAGAGTATGCAATCGGGGTCAAGGCAGGGGCAATCACCGACCCCGGGGAGTATCAAGATGCCTATGGATTTACGGTTGTCGCTCATAAGATAGCGAAAAGCATCAATGGCGCTGAAAAGCTCGTTGGTGCGATTGAAGCCTTGTACGCGACATGGCCCAAGGGTGGACCGCTTGCCAACTCAACGCCCGCCAAGGTGGAGGATGTTTTGGCGCTAACCAAGAAGGTCAAAGACGCTTTACTGAAATTACCTTAGCGGACGAGCGCGATGGAAAAAAGTGATTGAGAAAATCGACGTGTTCGGCGGTGTCACGCGCATGACGTCGAATGATACGAAGCCCACCTTCGCGTTTCACTTCATTGGCTGCGCCTCAATGCTTCGAAGATTTTCACCTGACATAAAAGCTCAGCTCGTTCGACTTCACAAAAGATCTCCGCAACTTTCCCACGCCCACTCTCCTTGACGAGTTTCGCAAACTCGCAAATCTAACTCGAATTTTATAGAGTGAGCTCTCCTTCCGTTGCGACCAACGATCATTCTAAATGATTTCCTACCTCGACAATCTTTAGCTGGGCCTTTTCAAAGTCTTGCCGCAAACTTTCCGTCTCCACATCCGATGCCAGACGTAAACTATCTACGACAAGTAGGGTCGGTTCGGCTTTTTCACGAAGTTCGCTGGTTTTTTGCACAACAGAGTCCTTTAGCGCACGCGCTTTTTCGAATGGACTTTTGGGAGTTTCGTCGGGTGCGTTCTCCTCCTTTGTTTCTTTTGGCTCGATATCCGGTTGCGCTTCTTTTTTTGTGGGCTTTCCATTGCTCTGCAAGATTTTCAGCTCGCTCTTGTAATGCCAACTTCCGGGCTTCTTTCGTCTGTTCTTTTGGTTCTTAACACAAGTCACATACTTGACGCGATACAGTGAAAGTCGTGATTCAACACGAACCTGTCACCAGATAAAGAGGCTTCAAAATGGCTATGGAACCTTTCACCGCCATGTCTCGCGCTCAATCTCAAAGCAGTGGAATACGGATGCATGATGTCTTGTTATCTCAGGAAGAGGAGAATGAGTACGTTGCGTATGTTGATTATTATTCTATTGATGACCGTCTCAATGGTTTCTCATGCCGGGCTTGGTTCTGATGAACGATTCAGCGTACGAGAGGGAGACATTGTTTTTCAGCAGTCCAAGTCGGCTCAGAGTTCGGCGATTCAGTCAGCGACAGGTAGCCGATATACCCATGTTGGGCTGATTACGATACGGAAGAAAACGCCTTACGTCTTGGAGGCTGTCAATCCTGTGCGCCTTATCTCTTTCAATAAATGGAAGAAACGAGGTGTTGATAGCCATGTGGTTGTGAAGCGCTTGAAAGATGATACCGTATTTAGGAGTCGTGTGAATCAACGTCGGATGCAGGCGGTGGCCCGCTCCCACATCGGAAAAAAATATGACCTCCTTTTCGCATGGGATCAGAAGAAGATGTACTGCTCAGAATTGGTCTTCCGAATCTTCTTCGATGGAGCAGGAATTCTCCTCGGTAAAGTGGAACGGTTCAAAGATATGAACCTGTCCTCTCCCGTGGTGAAGTCACTTGTTCGTAAGCGCATGGGTAAGAATTTGGATGTGAACGAACCCATCATCACGCCGGTATCCATCATGAAAGACGACCAACTAAAAACCGTCGCCGAGTTCTAAGCTTCCGACGTGCTTGTTTGACGAAACGAGGGACATCGCAAGGCGATGAGAATGTCGAATACAGGCACCAATTTGTCTGGAATGTGCAATATCGCCGGATTTTGGTTGGTTTTTGAGATTCAGCGGCTGCAATGGAGGTGTTTTGTAGGGCTTTTGGCCTGTTCGGAGTCTGGAGATAGCCTGGAAATGGTTTTATAGTTTTATAAGGTTGATGGTCATCCAGCAACATTGTGAGCCGTACTGGATTACTTTTTGAGAGCAGTCAAATGAGCAAGGGAGGTTGAAATGATGAAATCTAGAACCCCGGGTGACTGGCGTGGCTTTGGTCGCGAATGTGCGTGGTTGATATTCGCGAGCTTGGCTGGATGTGGCCATATCGGGCCTACTCCTCGAACAGGACAAACCATCGTCTGCCCGACCGGTGAGGTTCGGCTCTTGATGCGTTGCAATTACACCTCAGACCGCGGCTATAGCGGTGGGGTCGGCGTCGGCGCCGGCGGTATCAGCGGTGAGGGTCGCTATGAAGAGACCAAAGCAGACCAGAACAACGGGGAGGCCCGTCAGCATGCTTTGGCGCTGCAATCGATGTGCCTGGAGTACAACTCGTGCCTGATCTCGGCTGAGGAATACAAAAGCGCAAAATACAATTTCGAGTACGGGAAGACGCATCCGGATGCGCCCGTATCGGACGTTCCCCCTTCACAACAAATCATCGCAGCGGAACCGTCGCTTGCTCGCCCAGTCGCTGAGGAACCGGTTGCGACAGCGCCTTTTAGAAAAGCCACTGCACCCGATCATCCACATTTAGGAAAATGGCACGATGGTCCACGAAACCTGTCACTTTGGTACATCTGTGAGCGCGGCATTGCTGGCGGCTGTAATGATGGTTGGAGTCGCTACGGCGATTCTTGTTATAAGCTCAGCAGTGAGCGCAAGTCCTTCGACGCGGCGCGCGCCGCGTGTCACAACCAAGGCGGCGACCTCGTGAGCCTTGAAGTCGCCCATGAAAATCACTTTATTGCGCAGTTGAGCCAGAAAAAGGCTTGCTGGATCGGTCTCGACGAGGCGAAGGGCACGGAGCGTTGGCGTTGGTCCAGTGGAAAGATTCTCGGTGAAAAGGGTCGTTGGACTGACTTTACCAACTGGGAAAACAATGAGCCCAACAATCATGGCGGTAAAGACGAAGACGCAGCCTTCATCAACTATTGGGGCCATCTTGGCATGCCCGATCCGCTCGCTGCTGATCATCGTCGCGCGCCGAAAAACAGCGCTCCCAAAGTGGGTAAATGGTACGACGGCCCACGTGATATGAAGCTCTGGTATGTCTGTGAGCGACCCAATCACGGTTCCTGCCAGCAGGCTGGAGGGAGCACATTCGGCGGCGCCTGTTATCTGCTCAGCAAATCCATCGCATCGTATGACCAGGCGGACGCAGCCTGTCGCAACGAGCGAGCGCATCTGGTGGTCATCGATTCCCCGGCCGAGAACGCGCATGTTGCTCGTCTGACGAAGAATAGAACGGTCTGGATAGGCTTGTCGGAGCCTCCGGGGTCGGAGTCGTGGCAGTGGGCCAACGGCGCCGCAGTTGGCAGCAAAGGTCGCTGGCGAGGCTATACCAATTGGGAGCCCAACGAGCCGAACAATTATGGCGGCCGGGACGAAGATGTCGCCTTAATGAACTTTTGGGGGCATTTGGGTAGATCCGCGCCATGGGATGAGATGAAGGAGCGCGACACTGGTTCTCGCAATCCCCATCTTGGCAAATGGCATGACGCCTCCCGTAATATGAAGGCTTGGTACGTCTGCGAGCGCGACAACAGACGATGTGATGAACGCACGTGGAAGGGATACGGCGACTCGTGCTACGCCATGAGCAGTGGTATCGAGAGCTTTGATTCCGCCGCTGCGGCCTGTAAGGCGCAAGGCGCGTACTTGGTCGTGATCCGCTCGGCCGCCGAGAACCGCTTTGTCGAAAATCTCACTCAAGGACTCACCGTCTGGATTGGGTTGTCTGAGCCGAGTGGTTCTGAAGAGTGGGTCTGGGCCGACGGCGTCTCCGCTGGAACCAAAGGCGAATGGTCGAGTTACACCAATTGGGACGGTAGCGAGCCGAACAACTGGGGCGGCCGGGATGAGGATGCGACCTTCATGAACTTTTGGGGGCATTTGGGTCGGCCAGAACCACCGGCGCGCTAGCGGCGTGTCATTGAGCGCCTTTGTGCTGCCATCGGCAATAGAGCGCTATGCCCCTCAACGATGGTTTGCGCTGCTGCCTACTGCGTAGTGGACTTGCTTCGCTCGCAAAGTTTCAGTGGTGATCCAGCTCCCGAGACCGAAGCTTAGGGTGATCGAGACGTCCTCATAGATTCGCACAATTCGACCTTGCCGTTGGAGTCACCGGTTTGTCTTGAGCGTGCAAAATCACCGGATTTTGGGTGGCTTATAAAAATGAAGCGGCTGTAATGGACGTATTTTGGCCTAACCATGGTACTTGCCTGTTGCAAAACTTCCTAAAACGGCCCAGTTTTTTGAGCGAAATTGATAGGTAGGTAAAAAACATGAAGCAAACTCAAGATTATATTTTGGCGAACCAAACGGATTTCCTCGAAGGTCTCCTTCGTTTTCTCCGAATCCCCTCGGTATCCGCGGATTCTGCTTTCAGCACTCAGGTACAAGAATGCGCTCAAAGTTTAGCCTCTGAATTCACCCGAATTGGGCTCGATAAAGTAGAAGTCTGTCCCACAGCTGGTTATCCAATTGTCTACGCCGAAAAGATTATAAACGAAGAGTTGCCGACGGTTTTGGTGTATGGCCATTACGATGTCCAGCCGCCAGATCCTCTCGACTTATGGGACTCTCCTCCCTTCGAGCCGGTGATCAAAAAGACTGCGATTCATCCGCAAGGTGCAATTTTTGCTAGAGGCGCATGCGACGATAAGGGACAAATGTACATGCAGGTCAAAGCGGTTGAAGCGATGCTGGCTCAAAATGAGTTACCTTGTAATGTAAAACTCATGATTGAAGGTGAAGAAGAGGTTGGTAGTGAAAATTTAGCTGTCTTTGTTCGGAATGAAAAAGAGAGATTAGCTGCCGATATTATATTGGTTTCGGATACCGGAATGCTTGCCAACGACGTTCCATCTATCACGACCGGCTTAAGGGGATTAAGCTACGTTGAGGTAGAAGTCACGGGCCCTAATCGCGACCTTCACTCGGGACTCTACGGTGGATGTGTAGCAAATCCAATTAATATCCTTTGTAAAATGATTGAGTCACTGCAAGACGAAAACAAAAAGATTACCATTCCCGAGTTTTACGATGATGTGATCGAGTTATCGGTGGCCGAAAGAGAAGAGATGGCAAAAGCGCCATTTTCTCACCTAGAGTACTGCGAAGCTCTCGATATTGATGATACCTACGGCGAATCGGAGTACAGCACTCGTGAACGTGGCTCGATTCGTCCTTCTCTCGACGTCAATGGCATTTGGGGCGGTTATACAGGAGAAGGCGCCAAAACAGTTATTGCGTCTAAAGCCTATGCCAAAATTTCTATGCGCTTAGTTCCCAACCAAGATCCCGAGAAAATAACCCAGCTCTTTACAAAGCATTTTCACTCCATCGCTCCCAAAGGCGTTAGGGTGAAAATCACTCCTCATCATGGTGGAGAGCCTGCGGTCACTCCCATCGACTCAATTGGTTATCTCGCTGCAAGTGACGCCTATGAAAAATCCTTTGGAACCAAACCGATTCCGGTTCGAAGTGGTGGTAGTATTCCCATTGTAGCTATGTTTGAGCAGGAACTCGGTGTGAAAACCGTACTCATGGGCTTTGGACTCGATAGCGACGCCATCCATTCACCGAATGAACACTATGGCTTGTTTAATTTCTATAAGGGTATCGAAACGATTCCTTATTTTTACGAATCGTTTGCTCGCCGAATGAAACAACCGTAGCTCATTTTGCGATTCATCAGTGCGCACTCAATGGGGACTCTCAGCTCTAGTCGTGAGCGAATATATTTGAGCCCCATCGAGACGATGACGGCATTATCACGCAATTGAGCAAGGCTCTCGGCAAAGGCGCATTGCGGACCGATGGTGACCTGCGAATCCGAATTGTTTTCATCTCAGCTCGAATATCGGTTTCTCAGTTCGGATGCCATTGCGCATCAAAAAATGTCCCGATCAAGACGGAGGCTGTCATGGCCGAAGGTTCTCCGAAAACAGCGTTTACGTATTCGAGATATTTCGGTTAGGGGTGCTATGAGCAGGGTCTATCACCAGAAACTTTATAGGAAAAACAACAGGTTCGTGGAGAGTTAAGAAGGCGTAACGAGCCGTTTAATTTTCATCGCCCATCTTATCCGAATAGCTTCAGCGACTCTACCAGCAATGGATATCGTTGCGTGAGCGCTGATTTGTCTATTCCGGCGAACTGTCGCATCGATTGATGAATGTGCGCCGGAGTGAGTCGTAGCCCCGTTTCACTCACTCGTAGAGTTTGAGGGTCTACATTCAATGGGCGATGTCGTTCTGTGCTCGCCCCAATGACGCGGTTCCCAGTAATTCCTCCGCCAGCAAACATCATACTCGTGATCGACCAGTGATCTTTGCCGTTTTGCGCATTGTAGCCCGGGGTGCGTCCAAAGTCTGAGCCCATAACTACAACTACCTTGTCCGCGACGCCTTGCCGCTCAGCTTCTTCGAGCAGAAAATCAACACCTTCGAAATACGTGGTGAGCTGCGCGAAATGTCGATTGTCGTGGTCTCCGTGCGTGTCGAATCCTCCGACATTAAGGTTCGCGCTTACGCATACGCCGGCTTTGTAGCCTGCAATCGCGAGTTGCGCTTGTCGCCTTAGTCGGTTGTTTGAATTATCCAAGTCGGGAAGAAACTCGGTCAGGCGGGCGATTTCATTTTCACCGGCGCGCGCTAACACAAGGTTGTTTATGGCTCTCTTTCTCACGTGCAGACTTTCTCGTTGAAGTTTCGCGCTGGCTCGCGCTGCGATGGCTTGCTGTATTCGGTCTTGCGTCGCAGTACTGTGGTAGAGCGAGTCTTTATCATTCGGGTTAGACCGGTTGGGAAACGCTATTCGCTCTAAAGCACTTACATTCCCGGTTCTCGTCGGCGCGATCAAACCTTGCGGATGGTCGTAGCCCCCAAAAGTCATGAACGATAGAGGTCGTTCGGCGCCAAGATTGGCTGCCAGCAAAGCTGAAAATGCAGGATGGCCTTCACCCAGTGATCCACTCCAAATATGACGACTACCGCTGTCGTGACCATTCGTCGAGGTGTCAATACCATTGATAACCAAGAGGCGTTGGTAGTACTTTTCAAAAAAAGAACGCACCCCAGGAACCGGAGCGAAATTTAAGTTTCCTGCCGTCCCAATATCTCCCTTGAAATACATGTTCATAGGGTTGGTTTCGTCTTCGTTTTCCCGTCCTTTGGGGTCACAAAAACTCGTGGGGTCCCATCCTCCACCAGCATTGACTAGAACGAAGAAGAGTCCCTCGTATCCGGCACTATTTGCTCGTGAGGAAGCCAATCCAAAGGGAGAAACCAGGCTCAAACCTGCGTAGCTCGCTGCTTTTAAGAAATTGCGTCGATTCATCTCAATCACTCCTATTCGTACAAGAAATCAATATCCGAGAGTAGATAGGTCACAACGGCCATCCATGCTCGTACGGTATAGTCGCGGTCTTTGGTTATTTGTTGCTCTCGAGGGAGGTCTTCGTCAGTTACAGGATGGCGAGTAGCACGACATTCGTAAGGGAGATCGTCGTCGTAAACGCCGTTAATTACGCCTTGCTTTCCTTCAGACCAAATGTCGTAGAATAATCGATAGGAACGTTCGATTTCTTCATCGGAGAAGTCGAGTTGTTCGCCAAGGATCTGCTGATGAAGATGTTGTAAGTTAGCTTTGATTTGACGTTGGGATTCATCAATTTTGAACCCGTTTTGGTCTTCGGGCAAATAGGCGAGTTCTGTAAGAGGAAAAAGGGCGCGTGCTTGTGGTGGTAAGACGAAATCTCGAGCAACCGATCTGCAGGCGACTACATTCGCCATTCGTTGCGCGATATTTGACATAATACCATTGGGCACAGCGATTCTTTGCGTGATTTCGTTAGAATCAATTCCTCCATAAAAAAACAGATATTCGTAAGGGTGAGTCAATAGGTCTCGGCTATATCGTCTCCAGTGAATATTGGTTACCGCACGAATTTTTCGCGAAAGCATTTCGGGAGTGAGTAAACGAGCTGTTCCTAAACTAAAGTTCACTACGTCATTTATCTTTTCACTTGTAGCTCCTCGCGCTCGATAATAGGGACTGGTGACAAGGGCTTTAATCAGAGTCTTTAGATTCTGATCTGAATGAGTAAACGCGTCGACAATTCGCTTGAACTCTTTACTTTGAAGGTTGAACGCTTCAAGTTGTCCTCGCTCTGAATCGGTCACGACTCTGATGGGAGCAGAGACGGGTTCTCGACCGGTGAGTGCCTCATACCAAGTATGTACTGTAGCCGTTGCAAAGCGGTCATCGGCCGAGATCTCTTCTGCTAACCATTGCAAGCTTGTGAAGCGGCCTTCTTGGGCAATCCTCTTTCCGTCAATTCCGGGTGGCCGCATATCCTGAAACCATCCGTTCTCTGGTGGTCGATATTGCCCGCGATCGTTCCAATTCTGAAACGCGCCTGCCGGTGGATCGAGTACGGCATGGCAGATGGCACATGAGGGTGTGTACATGGTTGGATTGAACTCCTCGATAGACGTCGGATCTACAGGTCGATCAGCCAGTTTCATTACGTCGGTTGCCATAAACAAGTCGAAAAGAATGCGCGAGCGATGACGATTCACGTTCGTGTCACTGGTAGGGAAGCGATTCAGAAACATGTGAGAGGTAAGTAAACCGGCGTGTGGAATGCCATCGAGCTGCGTTGGGTAAAATTGGTCGGCATCATACTGCTGGGGGTCGGCCTCATCTGGGATAGCATTCATCGCAATTCCGTATGTACGAGCGGAATATGGATTCACCATCAAGTAATCCGCGGTGAGTATCTCGCTGAACGGTCGGTCATTACGGATGACATGAGCGATGAGTTCCAACGGCTCTCGAGCAATACCGTAGTTAGAACGCTCGCGATACAATGATTCATGCTCTGAATTCGCATCTCTTTCGTACCACTTGCGTTCAGGGTAATCTTCGTCACGTAAGAGGTTAAGAGCTCCCGAACCGGACAAGTAACGGTCGGTAAGTAATTGATCGTTGTAGACTTCTTTTACACGTTCGTAGAAAGACTTTTCCGTGAAGATGATATCTAAGACCGCGAAGAGTCCGTCTTTTCCATCCCGCTCGACGGTTTGATATTCTTTGACAGTCGGCAAGCGTCCCGCAAGATTCAGGCTTGCTTTGCGGAGTGTAGTGCGCCAATCATAGATTTCTACGGATGCGAGTGTGTCTTCTTTCTCCGAATCGGTACATTCAACCGGCTGGGCTAAGCGTTCAATCATTTGTGTAAAGTTCTGATAGGCCTCGGAATCCTCATCGAAGCGCTGATTCCCGCCATGTGATAGTCCACCTAAAGGCTTTTGAAGGACGACTGATTGGGAGTCCACTTCGAAGGCCGCGATTGATTTGAATTGTTCGAAGTTGTGCTCCATGAATCCTGTCTGCCACGAGCTTTGAAGAACAAACTTACTCATTCCCGCCGCCCCTTGTGAGTTATGACAACCCACGCAATCGTTGGCTAAAATGGGCCACCAGATTTTTTCGGAAAAGAATTCTGTATCGGTCAGACATACCTCTTCATCTTCAGTTTCAAAGGGAACATTAATTTCGTTGTTGGTTTCGCAGCCCGAGATACCTAAAAAGAGCCCCCAAGCCCATATACCCGTGTTTCGGAACATGAGATTCAGAGTAACGAATTCACTTCCGTCATGGTGTCAGCTCCTTGACGGAAGGAAGAAATCCTTGTGACGCAAGTGTCGCACGCTTGGTCAGTGAATGACTTAAATATAGATGCGTGAGAGTAAGTCGGACAGTGAGTAAGGTGTCTTTGCGACAATTTTGTCGCGATAGATGAGGTGGTGACTAGAAAGGCTGACTATTGGTCTGTGTACAGAAGAACGTGCCCATACTCGCTGAATGTGCAGCCAGGCAATAATGCTCTGCTTCGCGCGACCATTGTAGATCGTAAGATAGATACACAACGTACATAGACTTTAGGTACGCTCTCGATGGCAACCACTTCTGCCAGTGACCATTGAGGTGAGAGTTTCAGAGAAGCTAAAGGAACTCATATCGCAGGTTCCTGCGACGTTGGCTGATCATGGTTCCAAGATGGTTGGTCGCGGCCAGGTTATCAAGGTTCTAAACGGATATTTTGTAAACAGAGTGAGGCTCTTTTTGAATTTCCTGACGCAGAGTCTATTGATGTTTTATTCGCTTCGGACGCTTACCAAGAACTGAAAAGTATTTGTGAAGAAGCTGCCAACATGAATATTGTAGTGTTGAGAAGGGTCTTCTAGCCTCCACAGTACGAACTCTGATAGAGATACAGTGTTAAATAGGATGGAATTTTATTGCTGTATTCAAGTGCAAGGTGAGGGGATTGTGGCCAATGAAACAGCTTCCAACGGTTCTTAGCGTTGTTATCAATAGACAGGTTTTTTTTTGCTAAGCTTATGAATCCATTAGGCTAAAAACGTTAAACATCAGTTTGACACCTAAAAAATTCGATGTTCGGCGATCAAAAAGTCGGTTGGACCTTCTTGTTTAATAACTTGAGAAAAGTTTGTCTGTTGTTAACCTTGACCGAAAGAGAGAACAATTTACGAGAGCTAAAAGCCTGGCTTCAAAATATTGCTCTAATCAGTGCGCTCTCGTTGCTGTACACGCTCTTTTTTACACCTTGTGTTCAGGCCCAAGAGAGCTACCAACCATATCCTCTTGGGCTTCGGACAGCGGGAATGGGTGGTGCCGCTGCGGCATTCGGAAAGGACAGCGCGATGTCTTGGTGGAATCCGGCGGGGATAGCCGCTAACCAAGGACAATCCTTTGGCGCATCTGCGAACGGAATGGTGCTCGATATGTTGTCGGTTGAAAACTACTTTCGCTTGAGTGACCGCCTTCAGGAATCCCTAGGGACAGATGATGATACGACGAGATCCCGTTTCGAATCTCGTTCTCTTTCTTTATTTCCCAATAGCGTTTCCTACGCACTGACCATTGCTCCAAACCACTATCTCGCTCTGTCGATGATTGTGCCTTATCGCCGAACTGAGGATAGCCTCGTTGAAATACTTATCGACCCTTCGGCTGGTATTTACACCGAGTATTATTCGGACGGCTATAGAGAATTGAATTTCTATGAGTTTGGTCCCTCCTATGCGGTTCGATTTAGCCCGACCTCGCGATTCGGGATATCTGCCATGCTGCGTTACGGTTCATATTTGAGTATCGCCGCACAGGAGAACGTAAACCAGGAAACGGCGTCTAAAACGCTGACGTTGTTTTCGAGAGAATCTAGCTTTCGTGGAACGAGTTACGATCTAGATATAGGAGCTGGTTTTCAATTTGGACCTTACGATGGCTTTTCGATTGGATTTTCCTTTCATGCACCATCGATACATTTAACCGGGGAAATGAGGCGAAACCGAAGAACGTACGTGGCAAGCGGAGGTTCGGCATTGGTGCTAATTGAGGACGAAGAAGTCACTGCGGATGATTATATCTTGAAGACTCCGCCTTGGTTTGTTTTTGGCATTGGCTACGAAAGCCCGAAAAGATGGGCAGTCGCTTTAGATGCGAGTTATTGGATGCCAATCGAAGAATTTGATCAATATGATGGTCAATTGAATTCCCGTTCGGTTTCTACTGTGCCAGAACAAAGGTTGCTTGAAAGGGCCGCTGACGTCACGCTAGCAAGACAATACGGTGGAGTTCTAAATCTGAACCTCGGATTTGAGGCTTATCTAAGTGAAAGAACAATTCTTCGTGTCGGTGCGTTTACGGACCGGAGCAACCAACCATTGCTTCCATTGGAAGAAGAGCGAGTCACCTCAGATATCGGGACGCGTATGTACGACCGATATGGAGCGACACTTGGTCTCGCTCAAGGCACGAATGGTGATGCATTACAGCTCGGCTTAGTTTTCTTATATGGGCAAGGAGAAATGGTGGGCTGGCGCTATGATCCGGTTGACCCGACATATCCGACGGAAACGATCGTAGCGACTTCTGTAATATTAAATTTTTCTGGGCAACTCGATGCAAGTGCTTTGTTTGAAAAAATCGCCTCGCCTTCGAAAGAGTCCATACCAGCTCAGACCGCGCCTTCACCTCAACCAAAGCGGGAAAAGAAAAAAGAACAGGAGGAGTGGTATTGAGAAATCTACTCGTTCTGACTCTTTTCTTTGCCACGCAAAGCTCGGGGTTGGTGAATGCTCAATCCAACTACTATCCTTATCCGCTTGGTATTCGGACAGCGGGGATGGGAGGTGCTGCTGCCGCCTTTGGCCAAGATTCTGCAATAACCTGGGTGAACCCAGCAGGCTTAGCTTTTGGTTCGAAGACCAGTATTGCACTCACGGCAAATGCTCTCCTCTCAAATAGCCTGTTTATTGAAAAATATTCTGCTTTTGATGAGTCCTTAGTGAGTGAGCTGAATTACCCAGAAGACGAGAGTCGTTTTGATCTTCAAGGCAGTGGCCTCCACACTTTCCCGAGTAGCTTCGCGTATATGACGCCAATCTCGGATGACGGGAGTCATATGTTTGCTTTGTCGCTGCATAGTCCGATTAGTCAGGAGCAATCTTCTTTTTCACGTGTCCTTTTTGACCCCGTTCCCGGATTGAACGTGTTCAAGATCGACGAGGAAACGACGAGTTATCATAGATATGAGTTCGGGCCTTCCTATGCTTTTCGTGTTGGGGATAAGTTTCGTTTCGGTGCTTCGGCTTTCTTGCAATACACCCAAGGTTTACGGATTACGAAGTATGAGCTCGCGAACTACGACCTCACGGTTCCGGACATTTCTTTCGGCCCGACTCAGACCAGAGATCGATTCCTTCACGTTGCCTTAGATTTCGTAGCCGGTGTTCAGTTAGGTCCTTTTGGTGGTTTTTCATTGGGTGCTGCGATTCATGCGCCTTCTCAGCGACTATATGGCAGTTTCCGAAGAGATTCCCGGCAATATCAGGGCTCTGGATCTATGGCATCAGGCGTGACTGCTGGAATCAGGAATCTGTATGTGAATTCAGACACCTACACCAACGTAATGCCTATGTGGCTCACAGTTGGCCTGGGGTACGAGAAGTCTCGCGTATTTGCGATTGCACTTGATGTTAATCATTACAGCGCAGTTGAGAAATACGCATACCTGGACGCGGAAATCGAGGAAACTCGATTGGTTCATGGTCAAGAGTCATCAACAATGATTCTTGATGGCCTGTTCGAAGAAGAACGTAATTCGGTAACGAATTTCAATTTTGGAGTGGAATGGTTTTTGAACACGAGGGCAGCGCTACGGTTCGGTGTCTTCACTGATTTCAACAATTCTCTCGGACTTCCCGCGGAGAGTGAAAGGCAATTGGCTGACCGAGGCCGCATCGTATTTGACCGATATGGCGCGAGTATTGGGCTGGGCTATTCAAGTTCGAATACTCAATTTCAGTTGGGCGGGATATATCGACGTTCCGTGGGTACAGCAATTGGTCTTGATCTTCCCAGCGGAGCGCTTCCTGATCGACCTTTGCAAGGTAATATGTTCATGTTGGTATTTTCCGGAGAGATGGACCCGGGCGTGATCGGTCAGACGCTTCAATCTGCTGTGATAGAAGAGATTTCACAAGCGGAGGGGGCTGAGGTGCCGCATCTTAGGTCGTCGACTGAGGCGCAATCTCCAAGTCCAGCTACGAGCCAGGCCAGCGCGGATTACGGAGCAAGCAAGAATGCAGTAACTGAGGCCTTCAATACCCAGCCGATGAGGCTGCAAGATGTCAGTGTACACGTAAAGCCTTCAGCCACCGAGAAGCAGGTCGCTCAATCGGTCGTAGTTGCGCCCCGGCCCAAGAACGCCGGGCTGAATCCCGCTTCCGCTGAAGCAACGCGCGTTGATAAAGCACCGTTACCGAAGCCACTGATAAGTATTCCCGCTAATGCGGCATCGCCATCGGCCGCCGAAACATCGACGCTTCAAGCTGCGCAGCCCACCGAATCAAGAACGGTTGCGGGTCTCAAAGTTATGGTGTTAGCGCAAAAACAAGCGAGGGAATCAAATGCGAAGGCGCTTTTTGATAAGCTGCTACAATCTTTGAATGGAGAACTAACGGTTTCGCGGTGGGAAAGTGGGCAAAAGATAAGACCTAATGCGGGACCTGAGGCCATCGCTAAGGGCTGCCAAACTCAGGATGTCGATTATACTCTGGTGTTGAATGTGACAAAGAAAGGTTGGAAATTCACCGGCCACGCGCAGCTCGTTGAATGCTCTAGCGGGAAGATTGTGATGGATTATCGATCTGACTATTTCAAACCGGAGATCGAGGCTCAGGATCGCGGAGACCGGATTGCGAAGACCACGCTTAGGAAACTTTCTGAGTTGCTCCAGCTCTAAAGGGGGGGCTTTCTTCTCGGCGGCAGTACATGAGCCCCAGTAATCCGACGAGCAGGAGCCCGAGGTTTGTTGAATTCGTATTGAGACAGCGACACGAGCGTGTGACAACATCTCTTTGCGCGGGATCAATATTCTGATTCGAGCCGGAGTTGTTGTTGCCTGAGCCCGAAGAGGAATTGCAAGAGGACGCGTCGACGCATGCGCCGCCACCTGAAGAGATTTCAACGCAGCAACTCGATTCACACTCTGAATTATACAAACATTTGTCAGCGCAAACTCCAGATGTGTCGTCGACTCTTAGGCACAGCTCACTACAGCAGGCATCGTTGCGAGTGCAACTTTGGCCGGTGTCAGTGCAGGTTCTTTCGCAATATTGCGGTGGAGCACAAGCCCGCTCTCCGTTCGTTAGCACGGCGCAGCAACCTGAAGAACAGTCAGAATTAGAGGCGCAAGAGTCTGAACAGAGTGAGACAGGCTCCGCACTTTGTAGGGTTAGACAGATATTGGAACAGCAAGCTGAACTTGATTCGCAGGTGTTTCCGGCCAGTACACATCGAGAACCACAGTCCTGACAATCAGAGCCATATTCGCAAAGTGAATTCGAAGATTCAGGCCCACCGTCGTCACATTTTCCATTGTTTGCGAATCGGCAAGTGTTCGTACAGATCTGCGCTTGCACGGGCACCGAAACGACGAGCCCGAGCATAATACTAATTAAAAAGACAAAGCGCATCCCAGGAGATCTCACAGGAGAATAGTGTCGAATGTGAAAGGTGTGCGCAAGTTGTCTTAGTGGGTAAGTCATGTAGGGCATTAAAAATCGAATTAGCTAATTTGGTATTGAGTGGAAATAAATCAATCCAAGAGCGAATACTCGTTACACAATCCATCAATAACGAATGATAGATATGTGGGTCTTTCACAAGGACTTGCTTAGTCTTATCGCGTAGCCTCAAAGTGATAGTCATAGTGCAATCGCCTCCCAAAAACGCTCGTTGTGAATTTGATTTTATCGTGGTCAAGTAGACTCGCCGTCAGACGTGTCATCAAAGTAGTGCCGCAAATTCATAATGGGCTTTTCTATCGTGAGATAAGAAATAGCCGAAGCGACTAAGGTCATGGGGAAAACGACTGTGACTGCGATAGCCAGTAATTTCAGTAACGACGGCGATGACATATACAACTTCGCCAGCTCGTAGCTCAGACCAATGAAACCAACGTGATACAGATACATCGAATACGAAACCTGAGCCACCGGATACCAGAGTCTCAAGCTCAAAAACCATTGCAAGCAAGAGGTAAACCATCCTTCGCCATATAATCCGATAAGAATGAGTAAAGACAAACCTACACTGAGAATGATTTGATAGAAAAACGTTCGATAAACTACGACCTGGTAAAAATTCTCTAAAAGATGCTTATCCAAGAATGAAATAATAACGAGAGCAACGGCAAGGCTTGCAAGGAACTCAGTTCGCAGACTTTTCTTGAAAAATGCTCTCATTTTCGATTCTTTGAACTGTGCGAGATACGCCGCGACCACCCCCGCAAAAAGAGCGATAAATTTTGAATAAAGATTATCGTAGACGACATCGATTTCGGTTCCGAAGAGACATAAGTTTCGCTCGCTACGCGTAATCTGCAGGGAAAAGTCAGTCATTCGCTTAAGGTCAGACTCTAGAACGCCGCATTTCGAAATAAATAATTCTGTGGCGTGCGCTCTCACCATCCAACGAACCCCCAGATACACAAGTAGGGTAAAGATACAAATCTTTAGGAGGTGCTGTCGAAGGCGAGTCTTCATGAAGAGTAAGATGGCGAACGGACAAACAATGTAAAACTGCTCTTCCACCGCTAAAGACCAGCTGTGGGCCATCGGCGCGTACGTTTGTTCAAACGAGAAGAAGTTATTGATATAAAGTAGATTCATCCAAATCGATAATATGTTCTTTGGAATTTCGACCGCGTGATACTTCAAAGGCGGTAAAAAGTAGACCACCGCAGCCGATGAAAATAGGGCGTACCAATAGACCGGCATTAATCGAAAAAAGCGGCGTAAGAAAAACCGTTTTATTCGAATCGTCTTCCGTTTTTCAAACTCGCGAAATAAAATGCCACCAATCAGAAAACCACTGATGACAAAAAAGACATCCACTCCTAAGTCGCCGCGCAATAACCATTCGAACCAAAAGGGTAGTTCTTGAAACTCTTCGTGGGTGTTCTCGAAATACATTTGAGCGTAGAAGAAGATATGGCAGACGAAGACCAGCAGGATTGCGAGTGCCCGCAAGCCATCCAGCATCGGAATCTGATGTTTGGGGCGCACAAACAAGCTTTTTAAGTTTCGCTGAAACGAAAAGGCCTGCTTTAAATCTCCTTTGAGCGTCACTTTGTTCTCGTCTCACTCTTCTATCGAAAGATTTATATTGATCCAATCTTCGATACCGGCTTATGGGAACTATAAATCCGTTTCCCTGGCGAGCACCAGGCGTCCACGCGCCATAATTAGTTAATCAAGGAAAAAAATGAGAAGCTTGCCGCTCAGTCTCCAAAAAAACAGGCAAAGGCCTAAGTGAAAGAGTAGGGCGGTAACAATTGAAACGGCTCGTGTTGTTTTGTTTGCAGTATTGTCTAAATCAATCGGTGCTTGGTATCGCTAACAAAATTACCGCTTAGCCACGGTAATAGCGAGTGGCAGTCGATAATGACAAACTCACGAGCATAAATGAACTCACTGAAGTCAATCTCGGACAGAGCGATAAGAACGAGCTGAATCACCTCGCAATATAATTCTCATTTCCCGAGACTAACTAGTCTTCTCTATAATGATATCTTATTTGTTATCTGGTACTGAGAGTTATACTAGGAAATACAAAACTTTTATGACTGAACTGAATGATCTCAGAGTTGAATTAAACGAAAAAGAAGTTTTTTGTGGGGATACGATCTCAGGAAAAATATTTGTATTTCTGGAAAAAGACTATGAGTGTCGTGGATTATTTATAAAAATTCAAACGTCAATATTAGGACGGGAGTCGCCAAGATCCGAGAATTCATCCGACCTTCATGTTGAACAGATTTTTGATGGGACTCTAAAAGCAGGAAAAGAGCATGTTTTCGATTTTACACTGACCGTGCCTGAAGGAGAGCCAACAGTAGAGGGTGAGTTTATTCGCCGAATTTGGTTGGTCTCAGCCAAATTGGACCTAAAGAGCGCTTCGGACCTGAAAGCAGAGTCAGAATTTGAAGTTCTTCCTTCGAAAAATAAAAATGAAATTGAAATCAATCTTGATGAAGAGAGTGACTATAATGAATGGCGTAATTTAGGAGAAAATATTCTTATCGCTGCATTCGGTTATGCATTTTTGCTTGCGGTGATGGGTTTTTTCTTTATCTTTGACTGCCTGAATGGAAAAGTTTTTATCGGAATTTCCGTATTATATATGGTGATTGCCTTGGTTCAAAGCATTCGAAGCCATATTAGAATGACCGCTTTTGGGGCCCTTAGAATTAACATGCCGCACGATATAATGGCTTTGGGTGAGACAGGAGAAGTAGCATTGATTCTCAAGCCTAAAAAAGAGTGGTTTTGCCAGAAACTAACCTTCACTCTTTTTTCTTGTGGATGGCTAAAATATTATGCAGCTCATAGGTCATCACCTGTGACGTTATCTCGAGACCTACATCAAGAAGTCCTCTACAATGAAACTAATGTGGTTTTAGAAGGGAATAAAGAGAATACAATTATCTGTCCCTTTGAGATACCTAAAAACCAGAGTCCGTCTATAAAGGACCGTTCGAACAGTGTGAACTGGTTTATAAAGGTTGAATGTGTAGATAAGAATAATGATACGTCCATCTCAAAAGTTTTCTTTTGGGTCGTTCAACCGTCTCTAAAAAAAGAAATTTAGATATCCAACGAGAAGATAGGTCTTTTCCCGAGATGTTTCGTCGCTAAGAACCATAAAGTGCTTTCTAGACTCTATCTGGGGACTTAATTGTGAGTGCCATGAACCGTTGCAAAAACAGACTGTAAATGTCTACCTTCAATTCAGCCTAAAAATTGAAGAAATATAGACTGTGCATGGGCTCAGGAGAGCTGCGACATCTAACCATGGACAAGCAAATCCAACTACGAAGGATATTTACTATTTCGAAACGAGACCATTGAGAAGAAAATCCTTAAGGTCGAGCTTTTCACTCGTAGTTAATCCCAGAGCCGTAATCGTCGTCGCCACGTTATCAAAATGGTTCCTATGCGTTCCACCGTCGGAGTAATTATCGATAATTTCATCGAGCGTTTTGGTGCCATCATGCCCAAGCGTATTCTCCTTACCACGGAGGTTTCTGAGTCCAGGTGTTTTGAACGCCATAAAATCAGCTTTACTTCCGGTCACCGCCATACGACCAGAATCTTTACCAGCGTGTGTTCGAGGGTCATAAAGACCGATATTGTGAAATTTGTTATCACTCAAGTCGGCCCCGGAATGGCAGCCCGTACAATTCATTTTGAAGATACCAAACCCACGTCTCTGGGCGGGCGTAAACGCTTCAGTGTCACCTTTTCGGAAGTGATCATAAGGCGCATTACCCACTACTAAGGTTCTCACATACGATGCTAAAGCATAGCTCAATTGTTGCTCGCTTAATTGGTCGAGTTTTTGCCCAAACGCCGCCTTAACCAGGGTTGAATACTCGCGTCCAAGATTCGTAATCTTCTTTATGACCGATTCTATTTCTGTGAAACCCATTTCAGCAGGATTAGAGAAGGGTCTAGTTACCTGGTCCTCTAAACTTGTCGCACGCCCATCCCATGAAAAAGAATCTTCAGGCCGATGAAACCCAATATTCTGTAGTCGCGATGGAACTCGAGTTCCAATCTGACCACCGACACCTTCACCTTTGCCATGGTCAAAAGGAGAACCAAAGGCATGTGATGGACTGTGGCAGCTCGCACAAGCGACTGTTCCGTCTGAGGATAAGCGCCGATCAAAGAATATCTTCTCACCTAAACGTACTTTGGCTTTTGAAGGAATATTACTCGATGGTACAAAAAACTCTTTGGCATCAAATCCACGATTCGTGACTAATCTGTTTATGCCTTCTAATCGATTTGGCCCCTTTTGACTCTGCTCGTAAATTGGATCATTTTTGAGCGCAGCGATGCGAATCTCTTTAGGCCTCAAATGACGATTCGCAATCTTGATTTCATCGACCATCATTATTTTGTCGGAAGAGGTCCCTTGTCCGCCGGGACAAAAGCGCCAGGCACCGGTCCCTTTGTACAAGCCTCGTCCTGGCAAACTGGACAACGCCTTTGAATAACGGCGATTCAGTTGTCCGTTTATATGAAGTTCAACTACACGGTTCGTCCCCAAAACATAAGATTGCGCCGCAATGTGATACCACTCTCCTTTTTGAAAGTTCGCGTCCGTTCCCACTACGACGTAAGTGAAATGACCACTATTGCCCGCTGCTTTAACGGCAAAATATAATCGATCATCAAAGTATTGTACCAATTCATATGCAGGAGAACTAGCCAAAGATATAATGGTCTTATCTTTGAGTGGCTTGAACCACATCTGTACGGAAATAGTCTCTGAGTAATCTGAGAGCGCTCCACCACGACTCATACTCCCTTCAGTGATGCTTATCTCACCATCCGCTGTACAGGTTACGCCTTGTCCATTCCGTCCCACCATGATCTGACGTTCATTATCACCGAGAGGGCCGTGAAAGCTCGTTATCGGATCATTGTAAGGATAAAAAGCTCCGCCGGTATTCACATTATAGCTCAGAGCAATCTCCAGGTTATTGCCAGAGATATCTTGAGCACTCTCGAAATTGCTGCGAATCTCGTTGCGTGAACCTGCATACTGCGATCGAAAGTCTCCTGAGGGGATAAGGCCAGAGTTTAGAATATAGTCTTGTTCCTGACCCTCCAGATTGACTTGACCCATCATGTGAATTTGCCTGCGTCCAAGATAGCCGACGCTATTGGACCAATTATTTGCAGAGATGATTGTGGGAAAGACGTTGTCGCCAGGAGTGATCTTGAAGGCTTCCATATGATCAACAGGCAAATTATTGGACGCACTCCATAGCCCACCAAACATCCCGAGCGTTCCGGATGTCACTCGAGCGATTGTCCGTCGTGCTTCATTGATCGGATTATCCAGGATCTGCATTTGGAAGTACTTTTCACCCTGACTGTTGGTGGCAACAAGACGATTACCGAGAACAATCTGACTCTCGCGTCTAATAGAAAAAGAATTATTTGAGGATGCGCTTTGACATCCATTATTTAGGCAATATTCGATACCACCATTGGTATGTATTAGGCTGGTGAGTGGTGTCAGGTCGAGAAAATCTCCCGTCCCTCTCGAAGTGGTACCCGTCATAAATTGTCCATCGAGCTGAATCCAGGGATAAGCCATACCTAAAGGCGTTCCCGGTTGGTAAATGTGATCACCCGTGGGGGACATGATTTTATGTCGAAACAGTGGGTATTTCTGCCCAAAGCTCACGTTCTCTCCCGGGACAGTAAGCGTTCTGTCTGAATACATAGAAGTCGCATGACGAGGGTACTTAAAACGAAGTGGCACACAGTTTGGCGTGCCCCGGAGACACTTAGGATCAAAAAAATTGCCTTGAATACGATGGGTGTAAAGAATATGTTCTGTGCCGGGGCTTGCACTTCCTGGGCGGCCATTATGGTTTGTCAGATTCGAGTGAAACAATACTATATTGCCATCACGGGTAACCGTTGGCTCAATTCCTCGAAGGATGCGAATGGAATTTCCGTTTGCATAGCTATCTTCTGTCTCAATAACGGTGAACGACTCTCGGTCAATTTCGCCACCCAAAATCTTCACTGGGACACGGTGACCACCGGGAGCCGATTCAAACTCCACAATAATTTTTCCTAGTCCTACTACGATACGGTCGCGTACCTGATTCAACCCGTAAAGCGGATGCGAACTGTTTGCATCTGCATCGTAAAGCTCCGGCGAACGAACCGCTGATGCAATCAGTAGATATTCATACGTCATGTAATTGGTAGTCCCCAAGTGTACTGGGTTTCCTTGCGCATCAGAAAGAAATGGATTCTCTCCCGTGCGTTCTGGACTAGGGACGATCGAAGCGTGCCACAAGTAATTCAAGCCCGTTCCCACGCCGAGAGGTGAATTCGCCGCGTCATCCATGGTGATCCGCCAATTAGTCCCGTTACAGCCGCCTTGTGGAACCTCATAAAGATATTGTCCATGACAAGAGCCGCTCTCTCCATAATAAAGATGCTTATAGACCAACACACCTTGATTACCGTTGGAATACTGTGACGTTTGCAAGAGCTCTAATCGGTCTTCCGCGTCCCTAAACGAATTCTTGTAATCAATAACATAGGCAGCCAATCCACCCGCCTTATAGGTCGTGCCGTTTCGACTCCTAAATCCGCTTTGTCGTAAGTACAACAGACCATCCCAGCTCACGATGGGCTGGTTACCGTCTTGCGTGAAATCATTGGTGTAACCAGTATTTCCTTGTCGATCCAAGGTGTAATTGGTGAGATGGCGTTGGATTTTAACTCCGGTATCTAAAGGTAGGTTATTCGCTTGAATAGGAGAAGACCGCTTTGTCCGTAACGTATTTTTATTTTCATTTGTGTCGACCAGGGCTTTCTCGCATGCGACAGTTTTGTCCCCTCCATCCGAAAAACTTTGGGTCTCACATTTGTCTGAGAGGAAACTAAAATGGCAGGCGGAATTCACGGATAAAATCAGAACATAAACGATTCTCTTCATACTTTTTTGTCGTGCAATTGAAAGACCATTTTTAGACGCATCATTTCAAAAGATTTTTTCAAGAGCTGTCATCGAGACTAACGGAAATCTGAGACATAAAATCAATAATCCGTCACCGGTTTTGATGGACGTAAGACACAGGATGCAGCAACACAGGCAACGATTTTGCGCGACAAATTTGTCGCTCGTATGAGAAGTCATTCAAGCGAAGCGATTCAATTGAAAGAAATACATCTAGATACAAATTCAACTGGACCTAATTTAGATTATATTGCCGTACGAAAACATCCGCTCAAAAAGAGTATCATAGATGAACACACCTTAATGTGTCAGGCATTATACTCATCAACGATAAAAAGCCCGATCATCCTGTGAGGCGATTAGAAAGTACAATTGATAAAACGCATTAATGTTTCTGAAGTTCGTTCGGGGTGCCACAAGGCGTAGACATTTACTTTCGGGACCAAGCCGAGCAATGGTCGAAATTCAATCCCTTCTCGTGCCTCCTTCGCTACAGAGGCGGTGACCAATGCTGAACCAATACCGGCAGAGACCAAAGCTAATTCAGTTTGCAAAGACCGAGCCTCCTGAACAAGGTTGGGCGCAATCTCGGCAACATGGAAAGCATTCATCCAAGCATCGTGGATCTGCGGATGAAATTGACGTGGAAAAAAAAGCAAATTTTCATTGTCTAAATGATTAAGCCGAATCGACTTCCGACGGCACAAAGTTGAGGACTCAGGCAGAGCAACATAATAATTTTCCTGCGCAAAAAGCTGCGCATGAAAATCCTTAGGAGGTGTTGAAAGAGTACGCACAAATGCCACGTCGAGTTTACCTTCGGCGAGCTTTTGATACAAAGCGTGACTAGGATGCTCTTCCAAGACAGTATGCACTTCGGGATACTGCTGCCGAAAATGCTTTAAGGCGGTAGGTAGTCCCAAGTTCATCGCAATGCCGACAAAACCGATCGAGAGACGACCCGCCAATCCTTGCCCAACTCGACGGGTTTCTTCCAGTATTTGTTCTAGGTCCGCCAATAAAACCGCGCCTTTTTGACTGAGCGTCGCACCTGCTTTTGTCAAAGCGACTCTGCGCGTGCTTCGCTCAAGCAGCTGAACGCCCAACTCTTCTTCTAAGGCCTTGATGGTCGCCGATAAAGGAGGCTGAGACATTCGTAATCGCTGGGCCGCTTTGCGAAAGTGTAAGGTCTCAGCCACTGCCAAGAAACACCGAAGTTGTCTAAAGTCCATTGATATATATTACCTATCAATAATTCTAGTTTAAGTATTTATATAAATCAATACGGATGAGGTATTTGTCATCTTCGGGGGAGCTGTGACGCGCTTAGCAATGACCCATGGAGATATAACTATGAACCGAATTACGAATACTTTGTTCCTTTGTTTATTTATCGCAAGTGCTTGCGGACCGGCGGACTTGCAAGAACCAATCGTGAGTCCGGAATCTACGAATGAGAACGAGATGGCCCCAGTGCCGACGCCGCAAATGCCAGAGCCGATGCATCGGTGTGATCCACCTACGCTTCCATCCGAGCCGCCGACTATGCCCGAGGATAATCCACCGGAATCAGAGGTTCTCACGGTCCCAGTATCAATCGTACTTATCCAATCGGAAAACATTGCTGAACTAAACGCGAGTTTTGATGACGCCACTTTGTTAGCGCGGTTTGAAGAGATCAATAGTATCTGGAGCCAAGCAAACATCGCTTTCGAAATAAGTAATATTACCCGAGTGCAGGCCACCGACGAAGCACGGTACTTAGAGGCCATTCAAAACCCTAGCGCTCGGGCCGCGGGTGTGATCAAACGAGCAACCCCAAGTGACGCCCTTGCGCCACAAACTTGGAATTTCATCTTGATCGAAGACTTAGGTCAAAACCCACCGGGCGTGTATTCATGTAACGACGGGGTCTTAATTTCCGCACGCTATTTTGGACAAAGAGATCGCGCAGTCCCGGCCAATGTATGGGCCCATGAACTCGGCCATTCATTAGGACTTCCGCATCTTTGTGGTGCAGGTTCAAACCTGATGTGCGCGGATGGCATGCAGCCGACGGCATTAGTTCAAACGCAGATTGAGCGAGCACGTTTGCAGGCTGCGTCTGGCTTGCCTTCCGCTTGTGGTGAGTGACCTAGATGAGTCCGAACGAGATGAGTTGGTCGAAACTACCTCAATGAACGCAAGATGATAGTCTTCGCAAATCGGAGGCGTCGGGTTTGTAGTCGCCGGACAAAGCCGTTCATGTTTGCTAAAAAGCTACGGCAAGGGAACATCTTCCCAGCCGGCGGAGTCTTGAATACGGGTACGCAAAGTAGCATCGGCGGTGTCTACGGTGTACGAATAAAAATCTGACGGGTCGAAAACATTGTTTCGGTTGCGTTCATTGAGTCGCGCCCGAATCAAATTAACTCTGACCCGCCAGTCATCGTCAGTCCGGACTTCGCCTTGGTCGGGATCACTGCCAACCTGCGTAATAATGCCGTCATAGTCTCGGTCGGGCTCAAATATATTTGCTTGCGAACGGAGTTGAGAGCGATGACTCGCACCGATCGCATAGCTCCCCCAGCGGTGGTAATAATTATTGAAGGCGTGCACCTTGCCAAAGCGAATGCGAGGGTGACGCTGGGTCGTTTCGCTAAACCAGTTGTGATGAAGCGTTACCCGAATATTGGTATCCATGGTGTGATTGGTGTTAGCGCTGATCAACATCGTCTTATCGTGGTCGAAAAACTTACACCAAGACACGGTGACGTCAGTGGCGCCACGAGTGATATCCAATAGACCATCGGTATATCTAGAAAAACTCACGTGGTTGACCCAGATGTGCTGGGCGTTTTCTACAATCTGAATCGCGTCTTCATCGTTGCCGGTGCCATCATCAAATTTAAGATTGTGGATGATGATATGTCGCTTATCTCGGATACGAAGACCAAAGCGCGTAATCGTCACGTCCTCGCCGCGGCCATCGATGGTGGTGAACGAATCAACATCGATTCGACTGTTTAATCGAATGCGTCCCGAAACCCGAAATCGGATCCAAACCGGCGTGTTCCCGTCGATACAATTTCTTAGACTGCCCGAACCGCGGTCATTGAGGTTTTCAACCCAACACACCGAACCGCCCTGACCACCCCGAGCATTACGACCAAATCCAATGCGGTTGTTGAGAAGAGCCTCCCAAACCGGTGTCTGCGGGCCGGCATCCGGAATCGATGAATCCAAAGGCATAGCATCCATGACTAAGCTCGCATCTTCAGCGGCCATTGCATCAGCTCGCTCGAGACCCGCATCGGCTTGCTCGGGACCCGCATCGGCTTGCTCGGGACCTGCATCGGCTTGAGAGGCATCGATAGGCTTGCCACTGTCAACTGTACGTGCATCTCGGAAGACGCGAGCATCCAGCCGACCGACATCGGCAAGGTCTTTGGGCACCACATCTTGGCTACAAGCAACCATAAAAAAACTGAGCAAAACTGTTGGACCGCGCATCATTGCTCAAGCTAACACACCTTCGCAGATTTATTTAATGGATTTTGATAGGTCCCAAGAAATGTCCGGGAAGTCGGTCCTTTATCCGGTTCAAGGGAAGAATCGAAGCTGCCTGCGAGAGGTCTCAAGGATTTTTCAGAACGATATGTATTAAGTCCGTTACCGTTACGAGTGCCAAGGTGATTTGTAAATATAGATTGCAAAAATATGAATGAAACAACTCTCCATAATTCTAATCCAGTAACGGTTGGTTTTCTAGGGGTTACAATTTTGCTTTTCGTTACAGAAAATAAATGATTTATTTCGTCAACCTAGGTGGTCCATCCGATCGATGATAACCGAACAATGTTGCCAAGGATTATTTTAAATCTCGATTGAAATCTTATAAAATAAAAAGGCTTACTAAATTCAGGAAACAATCGACTGATTTTCCGCAAAATCCGCATATGGATTTTGTTGCGTAGTCGCAATCGTACTGTTTCTGGCGATTTGAAGTAACACGTTGAGACAATCTAGATTGCGAGTCCGTTAAATTGAAATGATTTTTATTGCAGACAGAACATCAGTGAAATGTATTCGAACAGTTCTTGGTGCCGTTGATTGGGTGAAATGCACTCCAACAGTCCTTGGCACCGTTAATAGCAGTTGATCTAGTCGGGCCGATTAGTGACCAGACAAAGACAGTCATTTCGAGTAGGTTCGGGAACATCTACACTGCATCTAATTTGACACCGTGGGACTTGCTCGAGACTGAGTCTTCGGTCTAGCATGTTTACGTCATTGCTAAGGGCTTACCTGAGCTGATTAATACCCGTCTATTTCTTACCCTTGCCGTCATCCTTGCGATGCCGGCTGCGTCTCATGCCCAGAAGGTTGTTCCAAGAGACGGAGTGGTCAAGAAATACCATAAAAATGGACAGATATCGGAGAGGCAGACGTACAAGAAAGGCAAATTAGATGGTCCATACTCCAAATATTTCAAGAGCGGACAACTACGGATAAAAGGTACATATAAAAACGGAAAGCGAGAAGGTGCCTCCGAGGAGTACTACAAAAACGGACAACTGGACAAAAAATATACCGCAAAGAACGGGGTCAAAGAAGGACCTATAGAGGCGTACTACGAAAACGGAAAACTGAAGGAAAATGCCAGATATAAGAGTGGGAAAAAAAATGGAGTCTTTGAGAACTACGGCGAAGATGGTGAGCTATAAGAGAAGCGCGTGTTCAAGAATGGTAAGCGTCTTATCCAGTAGACTTTTTGGTGTCGTTCTCTCGGTGGAATGTCGGGTAGGTTTGAGGAATACCGGCGAGGAAGAAGCCGGGTGAGAATTCAAGGAAAGGGAATAGTCACGGAGAAATCATTTGCAGTGCCGGCCGTTCTATCTTTGCCTGACGAAATGATCTCATACCCATCGACTTGGCTTTCAAGCCGGTACTGGGTGCCCCAATGTTCGAGCGTGACATCTTTGATGTCTGAGTATGAAATTTTTCGAACAAATTCAGGGAAGTCTCTTTCTACCTCTTGCTGATTATTCGCAATGATTTCATTCGCAATCGCGACGTGTAAATTTCGTAATTCAAATTTACTCGCGATTTCACGCACACTGTCTAGAGATCCCTGAACCACTTGATTTAGGTGATGACCGTTATTGGCAGCGAATCCGAAGGCCACTGCCAGTCCGGCGAGTACGCTCATCTTCATATCTATTCTTCCCTAGGGCCGACGCGTCTGTCTGCTCGTGCTTGGTCGAACCCGCGCATCACAGGTTCTTGCACATTCACGCTGCGTGGAGAAAAATTGGTAACCTTGGTTGCTGCAGCCACTCACTTCTTCGCACACGCCGTTGACGCGCTTCCAGCCTAAGACCATGTCGCAAAGTCCGAAATCGAGTCCACCTACGTCTTCGCATCGTGGATCTCCACAGCTCCATCCACATTGACCGCCTCCGAATCCACTACCACCGGTACAAGTTGGATAGCCGACGCACATAATGCGGGTGTAATTATTTCCGTTCATGCCACAATCAGCATCGATGATGCAGCTAGCGTCTTCTCGGCAGAGCCCGTCGGTGGCACAGTATTCATTGCTAGCGCAATCACGATTGCTGCGGCAAGAGCTTCGACAAACACCAGGGGCGTCCGGAATATTGGCGGGGGTGTCACAAGTAAGTTCTGGGTCGCACCGTTCGTATTCCCACGGAACGGTAAAGCCTCCGCAGCGGTCACCTTCTTCAGCGTAAGGCGTGCATTCGTTTTGTCTGTTGCTTTCAGTCGGGCGACACCAGCTATTTTCTTCGCAATCACTGTCACTTGTACATGAATTACATTCTTGTCTCATGTGTCCGAGATATCGCTTTTCGCTGCGGCTGATTCGTCGGGTTAATTTGTTTAGGGTGCAGCTATTGGTGGTAATTGTAGTTATAGAACCGGTGTTTTCAATTTGGTTCCCCATGATAAGATACTTTTGTCCTAGCCGAAATTGAGCACCGCAGGTTGCGCTTGAAATAGGGGTCTTGATCAAGATTGTTTGACGCGGTTCGGCACAGCCCTTGAATGAGTGTCGCACTTGAAGGGTGTAAATGCGCTCAGTCCGAGTAACCATAGTTCGGCCGATCTGGCCTATGACAACAATGTCGTTATTGGCAAAACTATTTCGAATATTAGGCTGCATACATCGACAGGCTTCAGCATCCGAGGGACTGCTGAGGGTGCCGAGCGCGATAAGTGCGGTCAGAATAGCTGGGGTTTTGGTCATATGATTAGTTCTCCTCGCGCTTCTTGCAGCGCTCGTGTCTAATCTATGCAAGCTGCGATCCAGTTTGTTTGCTTAGTTTTGAGTCTTCACTTGAGACAAGTTTATCCCAAAGCAACAAAGATGCCGTCATCCCCTGCGACAAACTTGTCGCAGAATTAGACAAGCCGTGAGCCTCCACCTTGAATCGTGATCTGGTCCCTGATTCAAACGGTCTGTGGCACCGTTGACTGGTACCAAGAATGGTTTAGAATCAGCCGTTGAAGATGACTGCGCTCAACTTCGAGCAGCCTACAGCTTGCGGGTAATCAAGCGGTCAAAATGTGTCTTAGATCCTTGTTCGAACTATTGACTAAGCCAACTTATCAAGCCGAAACTAGCGAGTGTAATTGAAGTAATGGCGACGAATAACGGCCATTTAAATTTCCAGAGTACGACTGGTAGCATGACTTCTGGTTTGAATCGTTCCCATATGTCAGCGTGTGTGTAAGAGGGTCTGTCTTTCATTCGCTGATACCACGCTTCAAGAGAAGGCCGATTTTCGAAGGGTTGGGTTTTTAGCATGAGCTGACGGGCCACCGTCACCGTCCAAACGATGTCCGCGGCGCTATAGGTCTCACCCACGCAATATTGACGATCAGCGAGCATTTGATCCGCCCAATCGAGTCGGTCCCGAGCGTCTTTTTGTATTTCCTCAAAATGTTTGGCGTCACTTGCATTTCGCATAAAGGACATGATGTCTTCAATTTTGCGTCCGTAGACCTCTTTCATATCAGGTTCCCTGCTTTGATGTTTTTTCAATACCTCAAGCCGTCTCTTGTTGGTGCGTTCACCCAACTGCTTTAGTTTTTCATTTCCATAGGCAAGTTCTCTTTCAGGGATTTGGTAGGCCTCTTGAATCCAGTGTTCTACTTCGGTGCGCACCTCTTGAACCGCAGGGAATAGGCTTGGTCCATTGAGTTCTTCGTCGACGAAGTGAATGATTTTTCGTGAATCATCAATGGCTAAGCCATCTACGACTAGGGTTGGTACGGTTCCCATTGGATTTAAGCGCATATACCAGGGTTGATAAGCTTCGTAGTTGGGTGGTCCTGGTATGATCACGGCCTTGCGGTATTTGATACCTTTTTCGGCCAAGGTCAGTCGTGCAATCTGAGAATAGAAAGAAGGTGGAACGGAATAGAGAAGTATGTCTTCGTTTTTTGTCATTCTGTGACCTGTTGTGTCGTAAGAGCCGACGAAGATGTGTATAGCATACCCGGAAAAATTCCGTGGATCTTGGCGTTCGACTCTCTGAAATTCAACCAAATATGAGCCTATAAGAATCGATGTACACCTTTTGACAGCCATGAATGATTGAAGTCTTGCTTCTGTTTAGACAGCGTAAATGACTAGACTTAGCAGGCTGCAATACTGTGCCGTGAATCTCGACCGTATAATTCCTATACTCTGATTGAACCTTCTTCGCCGGGTCATTGATGTCATTCTGGGCCTTATCCATGTATTGGAAAACTTGTCGGACGCGACTAAATTTGGAGAGAGCATCGCTATTTCGTTCGTCGCTTTGGTCTAAGAGCTCACTTTGTCGATAATTGAATATTCGCTTTTAGCAATAGGCGATCGGGAGACAGTAAATCGCACGTATACGGCCCAAGATGTACATCGTGGCGATGAGGATAATCCTCTGCATACAAGTGTCCGCACAAAACTTCAAAATGCGTACTTTTGTAAGCATACGATATTATTGATTTTTAAGGTAACAAAAAAGAAGTTCAGTACACATATATGATGAACAATAAACAAGCGTATTTGATACGCTGACCTCATTTATTAGGAGTATATTAATGAAATTCAACGAACAAAATACTAAGAATGCTGAATGCAACGAACTTAGCGACGACCAACTTGATGATGTTAGTGGCGGAATGTTTCGGCCTCTTCTTCGTTCTTTTGTGAAGGCTGTGATCGAGGGGGCCAAAGAGATCGAAGAAAATGCAGGCAAAGGAACCCTGCCTGATCGATTTATGAATCCAATCACTGATGTTGGTGGTGGTGGTACTGGCGTGTGGAATCCGCCCGGCCAAGAAGGTAGCCCTGATCCGACCTCCATTAATTAGTCGGCGTAGACTCTGACTTAGCGGAAGTGTCTCTAAGTCACTTAGGGCACTTCTGCTCTATTTCTCTTGTAATATCTTGGTGGCAAGCATCGTCTAAGCGTAATCATGCGAAAGAGAGGGTATTTGATAGAATCGCTCTTTTGCACGAGGAATATAGAAATAAAATCAGTCAATAAAGAGGTGAATTATCTCAGAAGCGATGCCGTTGTGGACGAGAAATTGGAGAATGTTGCGCTGTTTGAATCAACGGGGAATGCTGGATGTCATTTCCTTACTCTTGAGTTCCGGTAACTCAGCTGGGTTTATCACCGCAGTTGTGTTTCTAGGTGGGGGAGCCGAGGACCGTTACTGAGTAACAGCTGATAGGGCACGGTTAGTAGGAACTGCGAGTTCAAATATAACCGAAACCTGTGGCAATACGCGGACGTAGTCGCATTTCAAGGCAAGGAAATAGGTTTACCAGTAGGGGTAAGTAAATATTGGACTTGTATTTATTAAAATTAAAAAAAATTTGCTCTCAAGGCTCGTAGTGCGAGGATAGGCTAAAGAATATAAGCTTTTCATTTTAGACGCTGGGAGCAAGGTCAAATGACGATCAAAAAACTTGAAGTTCCATTTGTGACGCAAATCGGAATTGGTGGCCACGTGGTTGGAGGTACTACGCACGATGACCCGACAGGGTGCTGGTTTGCAAGTGCTTGTATGGTCGCTTATTTCTTTGAGAAAGGCCCACGCAAAGGCAACCCAGCGCTCTTTCAATGCGCCTTGCCGGATGGACGCTTAGGGCACTTTGCCACCGGTTCACCGGAGGCAAATCATATCGATCCAAATCACCATGAATACATTGCAAATAAAGAACAGTTGGAGCCCGTTCCAGACTGCAACACAGACCACAACTACACTTTAGAAGAAGTAGAAACTTTATTACAACGTGGCCCCATTTTTATGTATTGGATGAAGCCGTGTCCTGGTCGGGAGCCGTATGGGCATGCTTCTGTCATTATTGGAGTACAGGATGCGGTCTACGACGACGGCACCTCTAATCAGGAGATAGTCTACCACGATCCGGAATCCGCTCCGGATTCCAGGATGAGTATTGCTGACTTTAACGCGAGGAGACAAAAATGGTTTTACGCTCTCATGCGGCGAAAAGCCGATGCTGTGGGTCAAACGAATTTCACTTTAGTGAGTGGTTAAGGTCTCAAGTGGATGAGTGAGTTCTCTTGTCAGAAAGATCATGTTCCGAAAGGAAGAGTACAAGAAATCAGTAGTGATGGCCCATCAAGATTCTAAACAAGCGAGTGAGGGTATCGAATGGCGTTTGGTTTGGTACTGTTGACTGAGACGGAAGAAATGGATTCAAACGGTCCTTGGCACCATCGTTTGGCTCTGAGCGGCTTTGGCGGTTGCATACGCATCCTTGGTGGTCCTCTCATCCATGCAAAGCGAACTCAGCTGGACCCGTTTGGTTAATGATCTAGTATTGGTGAGCTCTTAGCGCTTTCCATCTCTAAAGAGTCCTTTTATACTCACCAGACAAAGGCTTATGACTTCATCTACTTGTATACATAATATCCAGTCATCAAGCATGAGCTTATTGATCTTAGCTTTCCTTAATGCTTGCAATGCGGCGGACTCGCTCCCCCCGAATCCAGACATCATTCCCAATCAAGAGATGTGCAATGGGATTGATGATGATTCAGATGGGCTGGTGGACGAAGAAGGATGCCCAGAACCAGCATGCCCGGCGGTAGATGTAACTGCTCCACCGGAAGAATTAAAACTCTCTCCTTTCTACACTCAGTATGTAGACGCAGGAGGGATCCCAATTATTTCTCGCAATGGGGTGCCGAACGATGCTTTTCGAGTCGCTTATTACGTCTTGGCCGAAATGCTAGCAGAACGTCCGTGCCTTCGGCGCTCCATGATCGAAAATGGAATAAGGATTGGTCTTTTCGGTCCCAGCGACGTCACCACTGATTTCCCCGAATACAGCGACTTGTACGATGCGTTCCCTGATACTGACTGGGACCAGCGAGGAAGAGGATTCGGCGCAAGCATTGTGAGGCCACTCACCAGCGTAGGATTTGAGAATCTTTTGAGGTTAGACACCGACCTGTGGCGCGGTGAGAGTATACTGGTCCATGAATTTGCACATACCTTCTTTGAATTTGGAGTTCGCGAACAACACAATGGCCTGGAGCAACAAACGCGTTTGGAAGAACTCTACGAAGATGCACTCGACAAACAACTGTGGATTAATACCTATGCAGCAACGAACTCCGCTGAGTATTGGGCAGAGACAGTTCAGACTTACTTCAATACCAATTTGGAATCAGATCCCCCCAATGGAATACACGGTCCCATCAATACTCGAGCTGAGTTGCTCGAATATGATCCCATGATGGCTCGCTTTATCGGTGAACTCTTTGCCCAAAGACCATGGAAGCCGTATTGCATGCTCGATGGACGTGGCCCTACTTGGAGCGACCCAACTCCTGAGAATAATGAGCAAGCTGAATGCATGCCAAGAGTTCGACGATTAGCGAGGCAGGAATGTAGCGTGCAGCTTCAATCGGAGCAGGCTGATGTGGAAGTCGAAATGGAGTTCGTTAACCGCCGGTTTGATGAAGGCTACACCCTTCAATGGGTCAACTACCAAGGAGAGTTTGAGACTTTCGGACAATTGCCACCACGAGGTATTCACTGGCAATCAACCTTTCAATCTCACCCATGGCGAGTCATTGACGGTCAAGGCAATTGCGTCGGAGTCTATGTCGCAACCGACCAAAGCGGCCGCATCATCATCGAATAGAGCGTTTGCCCATAGGAGCTATAAAGCCCTCCCCAGGCTATCTCTACCCACTGAATAGGGCGGTATTTTCAAAAATCACACAAAATGCCTCCATTGTAGCGACCCAATTAAAAAACACAGTCAACAAATGACGATATTGCAGGTTCTAGACCAACCGGTGCCTCAAACGGTAAGGCCGAATAGAAAATTTTGACTCCGACTACTCAAGCCGACTCATCGAAATATTTATCGAAGGATTCCGGTTGAAGCGAGGCGCGGGCAGGGTGGAGTTTTGGGACTTCACAGGGGAGGTGGAGATGGTCGAGGAGACGCTAGGGTAGTGTGACAAAAAGAATTAGATATCCCATCACCAATCAGCGCTAATCTTAAAGCCTGTCTCTAAAGCACCATCAATCGTAGCTGTAGCTAAATAATCTCCACAAAAACGAATGGGGCTGGTGCTCTTTCGCTGTTGTGCTTGAAAAGCCGCCGCCAACCGATAACGGCCGGGTGCATGAACAGGGATAGCTTCCCTTCGACGAATGAGGTGAAACGGTTCAGCTTTATCAGGAAGCCCCTCATAAAGGCCTCGAGCCAATTCCCAGGTGTACCTATAAATATCCTCGTCACTTGAGCTAAACATCTCATTGCTCTTCTTGTCAGATAAATAGAGGCTAATTAGCTCCTCAGGATTATCTTCACTTCCAGGATGCTTCTTACGATGTAAGGATAAAGCGGCGGATGCATGGGCACCTGGCCCACAAGGAAATACTGAGCTTATATTGATGTCTTCAGAAAGGCGATCGACCTTGAAGGTCGCATGGATATTACTGGCATATGTTTGAGTAGATAAAAACTCACGCTGGTCTTTAGTCATCCACTCTTCAGAAAGTTCTACCGTCAATTCGGACGCCACAGTTGCAGTCGTAGCGACAACAACTCGATCAAAGCGCTGAGGTTCCAGTTCACCATCAAATCGGATTTTTACCCCATCACCGTCAGGAACAATGGCCGTCACCGCCGAGTTCAAATGAATGTTTAGCCCTTTGATCAACTGACTGCATATTCTGTCGATACCTCCATTGACAAAATAAAATCTGGCTCCCGCTGCTTGGGCAGTCAGACCGAGCACCAAGCCTTCAGATGCATCTTCGCAGGAAAAATACCAAAAGGGCTCTATCCCTGGTCGAATCAAGAAGTGGTAAATATCCTCACTCAAGTTCTTCCGGGCATAGTCCGCAATGGATTGAGTATCAATTGACTCGAGCGTTTCAGGGCAGGCGATATCATACTGCTTTCGCTTGCTTGTCAGTTTTGCCGTCCACCAGCCCATTTTGATTTTATCGGTCCAAGACAAGAGGGGGAATTGGGCAAAAGATACAGCTGAACCTACGTTGAGAGTGGTCGCTCGACCATCGTAATTCAAGCCCGATACTCGGTGCATCTCTAAAATATCGTCGCCAAAACCAAGAGACTTACTCAATCCAAAAACCCGCGGGTAAAAATTAGTAATAAAACCCGCACCAGTATCGAGATGAAAGCCATCTTTTCGAAATGTAAACGTTCGGCCCCCTATGGCTGAAGAACGTTCAAACACATGTACCTCATAAGACTTTTGCGACAACTTATAGGCGGCGGCACAACCTGCAGGTCCCGAGCCAATCACCGCAACTCTCATTTTAGACTTTTCCACGACTTGTTGTTACATACGACGAATTGCGCTTCAGCGGCAGTTACTCCTGCTGACAATTTCCAAATATTTTCTTGAGAAGGCGTTTTCACCTGGCACGCGGTCCTCAGTTGCGGCGAAAAGGGCTTTATAGTTTCTATCGACTTCTAAGGGGCTTTGGCACGGTTAACAGCGCCGTTGAGTATCCTCTTCGTTCTTCGGTGCCGCACGTGATGCGATTATCGATCTCTACGTGCCTCTACGAGCGCCAGGACGCGCTTGATGGAGACGGGTTTGGATTCATAGTCGTCGGCACCAGCCCTTAGGCATTGTTCGCGGTCTTCGCCCCGGGCGAACGAGGTGAGCGATACGATGTGCAGGTGCTTCGTGCGAGGGTCTGCTCGAAGCCGGCCGATCGCCTCGAGTCCGTCCATCTTGGGCATTTGTACATCCATGAAGATGATATCAGGTTGTTCTTGCGCGCGCTCGATGGCTTCGAGTCCATTCGACGCGATCGAGACCCGATGTCCCTTCATTTGCAAGAAGTCACGAATATGAAGGATATTCGTCTCGGTGTCGTCGACCAGAAGGACATGCAGTCCTCCGTCTGAAGCCTTCTGTTGTTCTGCCGACTCTTCCTTGCTTGGAGTCTGTCTCTTCCGAGCCTCTTCTCGTAACGCTTCTGCAGCGGCTACATCCTGCGGAGGTGTATTAGGCAGAAGGATGGTGAAGGTACTCCCTTGGTTGGGGGTGCTGCTCGCCTTGATTTCTCCGCCCAAGAGCGCCGCGAATTTAGCCGTGAGGCTGAGTCCCAACCCACTGCCAGCATGTTGTCGCTGGAGGACAGAGTCCAATTGTGTGAAGGGCTCGAACATCCTTGGAAGTTCCTCGGGAGCAATGCCGATGCCCGTGTCTTGAACGTGAATCGCGACCATCTCTCTCTGTGACTCACAGGTCACCGTCACGGAACCACCTTCGGGAGTGAATTTGATGGCGTTCCCAATCAGGTTGAGAAGCATTTGCCGGACACGCCTGGCGTCCGTTTCAATCACGAGGACTTCGAGTTTCGGACCGAACTGAAGGCGGATGCGACCCTGGTGTGCTTTGTCTCTGAGAATTTCGAATACTTCTTCGACGGTCTTGGAGAGTGAGACAGCTTCCAGATGAGGTTCGAAGCTGCCTTTCTCGATCTTGGTCAGATCCAGCAGATCATTCACTAAGGAGAGCTGGTGCTTCGCGGTACGGTCCAAGGTTTCCAGCGCCTTCCTCTGAGCGTCCGTCAAGGGTCCGTAGATGCCCTCTCGAATGGCCTCCGACGAGCCGAGAATGCCGTTGAGCGGTGTGCGCAACTCATGGCTGATCTGGGCCAGGAAGCGACTCTTGGCCTCGTTGGCCGCTTCTACCTGGACTAAGAGCTTCTCTGCGCGATCGGTCGAGTCTTGGAGCTCCGCTTCGTGAATCTTCAGTTCTTCGTTGGCCGCGATGAGCTCGCGCTCAGCCTCGAGACGCTTCTCCATCGCTGCGACCCGAAACATCTCCAAGGCGGCGGTCGAACCCAGGATGGCCCCCAGCAAAGCGACGGTCCCCGTTCCGAAGACGAAGAGCGTGGCCTCGGACTCCAGACTACTCGTCAAGTGAACCCAGTCCGCAACCTCGACCGCATAGATCAGTAATACGGAGATGGCCGTAATGCCTCCCCATATGAATCCATGGGAGATACCGCCCACCAGCATCGACACAATCGGCATGGCCGCGAACCACATCGAGTTGGGTGCATCGACGCCGCCCCAGATGATGCAGAGAAAGAGATGGCACTGGAAATAATTGGCCGCCAATAGATGGGCGAGAAGGCCGGGTTCGACTTTCCTGCGTGCGAGGAAAGGGATGAACATGAAGAAAAGCCACGACCACAAAACGACAGCGGCTTCCTGGAAATGTCCCATGAAGAAGAACAACACCATGAAGGGGAATCCGCTGCTTCCCACGAGCAAGCTGACCGAGATGATGGCCTGGGTTTTGAATGTCTGGTCAGACTCGGGTGCCATTCCAGGCGGCATGAACCCGGAGACGATGTCTTTGAATTTGCGAACAACGAACACAATCGAGCCTATAGGAACTATAAAGCTATTTTCAGGTTATCACCAGTCAGTGAATAGGCCTCAGGATTTGAGTGAGCGGGGAGGGTGGCGTGTTTCTTGTTACGCGACGCTGACCTACTGCTCTGGCTCATGGCGCGATGTCTTAGTCGACCGTGCTTTTGTGGCGCCTGCGGCAACGTTTGCAGCGGCGGTAGCTGCCAATAATTGTGTTTTGCGCTTCGCGAGTTGAAGTAAAAGACTTACCCTTCCCTCGCAAACCTCAAAAGGTTTTCAAAGCATCACTTTCGAAGCTCGAGCGTCACAACGGTTCTGTCCAGGTAACGCTGCCAAGGACCGTTTCAATCAAATCCATTCCAAGCAAAAGCTCCCTTAATGTGAACTAAGTTTAGTCTATAGGACGGATTGGCGGGATGTCCTTCAAGATGTCCTGAAGAGTACGTTCCGCGTTCGCAGATATTCTTTGGGTGCGGATGATGGATTCTAGGGCCGCCCGTCGTAGATTGTTTGCGATTAGGTCAACCCGCTCGAACCCACCATTTCGTAAAATGTCTTCGGTGATCCTTTGTTTGTCGGCGTCTTCGGAACAGCCAGCATTCGCGGAATCGACAGTTGCCCTGAGCGTCTTCATCAGAAATTGTCGCAATTCCTCCGGGCTACGGTATTTTTCCGCTATTTGATGCATTCTAAATTTATCGCTCATGGTGGCGCTATCGAGCAAATCTTGTAAAAACACCAACTCTACTTCTGCACCTACGCGGTGTGAATGAAAAAGCTCATACACGCACCAAAGACGATCCCATACATTACCGAGCATCACCTTTTCAGTGACCCGCCTGGGATTCAAACGGGTCCCCCCGCAATTCACAAAAACCGCTGTCTTTTTGGTGAACTCGATCACATGAGCGAAGGGGCTCCGTTGCGGGTCGTCGGCGACCTGCTGTGCGATCAGGGCTTTATTGCTCGTTTGGTGGATAGCAAAAGTACACACCCACACCACAGTCGTGGGAGGAAACCTTGCCGTTAATGCATCCACAAACTCGAAGAAATTTTCACCCCACATATGGGAGATCATGTAATCGACGTCTTGATATTCGGTTCGCTCACAATTGATGAAGGTCGCATAACCATAGGGCCATTTCCCCACTAGGAACCCCCTCAGCCACTTCTGTTCGAGGTCATAGAACGACCAATCTTTGGCTACATCGGGGAATCGTTCGCGTATGTCGGCTTTCAGAACATTGAGCTGTTCAATGCTGAGTCCCCATTTCCATGGCTCATCGGATGGGTGTGGTAAGGGCATGGCTCGATGCTTTCCTTTCTTGTCCATTTCTAATTTGGCGTAATCAATTTTGTCAAGATGAGCCTCGGTACTGCGTCAACAAATGGATGAAAATGGGACTAGTTAATAGATGCTTTTGCACACTGTGAAAGTGTCATCAGTTCTTTCGGACGCACCTCATTATCGCCTTAGCGATACAGGATTCAGTTAGTGGGGCCAGGGACCTATAAATGTCACCAATAACTAATTGGGAGTATTCAAAAATCTATACACTCGAACATGGCCAGAATTATTTCCATTACCGTCATTCAAACGCGCTCCAATTGCTATATTCAATCCATCAGAACTTAAAGAAACAGCACCACCTGACTGGTCATTCATCGCTTCACCGTCAATGTCCTGTCCTGTTTGTGTCCACGCACCGGCTACGTTTTGGTAAATGCGGACGTGACCTGCTTCAATACCATTATCGTAATTATATACAGCTCCTATACCAACTATAGAGCCATCTGCACTTAAGCTTACCGAGTCCCCGAATTTGTTTTCGGCAGCTTCGCCATCAATATCCTGTCCCACTTGTGTCCACGTACCGGCTACGTTTTGGTAGATACGGACGTGACCGGCATCAAGACCTGCGCCATCATTTCCAATCGCGCCTATTGCTACTATTGATCCATTTGAACTTAAGCTTACGGAGTGTCCGAACTGGTCATTGGAAGCGTCACCATCGATATCTTGTCCTATTTGTGTCCATGTGCCAGCTAGGTTTTGGTAAACACGAGCATGACCAGAATTTGAACCATTCCCATCATTATATTGAGCGCCTATGGCGACTATAGATCCATCATCACTTAAACTCACTGAGGAACCTAATTCGTCACCTGAAGCTTCACCATCTATGTCTTGACCTATCTGAGTCCAGTTAGCTCCAATATTTTGGTAAATGCGAACATGCCCGGCATTTCCTCCATTGTCGTCATTGTATCTAGCTCCTATTGCTACGATCGAGCCATCAGCATTCAATGCAACGGAATTTCCAAATTGATCTAGTCCATTCTCACCATCAATATCTTGGCCTATTTGTGTCCACGTGCCAGCTGCGTTTTGGTAAACACGAACATGACCATTCTCAAAACCCCCATTCCCGTCGTTATAGATCGCTCCTATTGCTACAATCGAACCATCAGCATTTAAACTTACGGAGTAACCAGACTTGTCACCTGCAGTTTCTCCGTCAATATCTTGTCCGATTTGCATCCAGCTACCAGACACGTTTTGGTAAATGCGGACGTGACCCGCACCAGAACCGCCACCATCATTTTCAATGGCACCAACAGCTAAAACAGAACCATCTGCGCTAAAGCTTACAGAGCTCCCGGATTTATCATTTGTGTTTTCTCCATCAATATCACCACCAATTTGAGACCATAGCCTATTGGCAGAAGGAAAACCGGCATCTTGACCGACTTGCGCATCTTGAGCGAAGCTCGCGTCGAGTTCCACGGTTGAATCTTGAGCGAAGCCCGCGTCGAGTTCCACGGTTGAATCTTGAGCGAAGCCCGCGTCCTCTTCCTCTGCTGTGGCATCGAGGAAGACTGTTGCATCATCCGCAGGCCGAGCATCACGGAGAGCCGCGTCAGGGGACGTCATCGAACCGCCGTCAGGCATTGGCTCAGCGCTAGTGTCAGCCAATCGACCACCGGCGTCTTTGGGGACGGTGGACTCACCACAAGCTAGACCAAACAATAAAGAGAAGGACAAAATCGCGTAGCGCACAGGACGACAGTAAATGCGAACCCCGGTAAAATCCAGCATCAAGAACCCTAGTACGGCTTTAAACCGTCCCGGGCACCGTTCGCGATTCAAACCGTCTCGGGCACCGTTACCAGGCAATGACTTTCGTTTCCGGCAGAAGCTCAATGATATGGATTCCAGCGGTCCTTGGCACGGCTAACAGAAAATGCTTTATTCTACCTATGGTTCATCAAACAAAGCCTCAGGTAACTATCGGGACTCTTCTTTCCTTTCGTAAGGCGAGTACTCATATCCAACGAGCAATGCTATTGGCTGTTCTTCTCGTCCTTGGTTGCGGGATGTTTCCAGGGCTTGACTCCGGTATGGACAACGCTGGACCTGACTGTTCCCCGGGGCAAACGATCTGCGGTGACTCCTGTGTCAGTATTGACTCTGACCGCATGCATTGTGGGGCTTGCGACATGACGTGCGCGTCCGGTGAAGTATGCTCGATGGGTGCATGCGCGCTTTCTTGTGAAGCGTCGCTGACCGACTGCTCTGGCTCATGCCGCGATGTCCAAATCGACCGTGCTCATTGTGGCGCCTGCGGCAACGCTTGCAGCGCCGGAGAAGTCTGTACTGCAGGTGTATGTGAGGCGACCTCCTGCGGTGATAAACTGACTGTATGTAGTGGGACTTGTGTGGATAGCGACTACGACCCCAAGCATTGCGGCGCATGTGATAACGTGTGTGCGTTCGCGAATGCGTCTGCGTACTGCAACATGGGCAGCTGCGAACAGGGCGTTTGCGATGCGGGCTACGTAGATGTTGATCCTGCCGACGGCTGTGAAGGGATTGCTGCGACCGCCATCTCGTCGGACGGCGGCCGTCATGCCTGCGCACTTCTCTCCACGGGCAGCATCCAATGTTGGGGATACAATAACTCCGGCCAACTCGGCGATGGCACGACCACCGACCGCAGCACGCCCGTGACCGTCAGCGGCATCACCAACGCCATCGCTGTCTCGACGAATCGCAGGCACACTTGCGCACTTCTTTCTACCGGCAGCATCCAATGCTGGGGGCACAACTCCCAGGGCCAACTTGGCGATGGCACGCGGACCGGTAGACTCACGCCCGTCACTGTGAGCGGCATCACCAACGCCACCGCTGTCGTGACGGGCATGTATCACACCTGCGCACTTCTCTCCACGGGCAGCATCCAATGCTGGGGTGTCAACAATGGCGGCCAACTCGGCGATGGCACGAGGACCTATAGCCTCACGCCCGTTACCGTGAGCGGCATCACCGACGCCATCGCTGTCTCGGCGGCCGAAGTCGCTCAAGGATTTGACGTCCGTTATACCTGCGCACTTCTCTCCACGGGCAGCATTCAATGCTGGGGAGAGGGGCTCGGTCTCTATGGCCCCGATGGCCCGCTGAGCCATGGCCTCACGCCCGTTACCGTGAACGGTATCACCAACGCCACCGCTATCTCGGCGGGCGGCCGTCACGCATGCGCACTTCTCTCCACGGGTAGCATCCAATGCTGGGGATATAACGGATCCGGAGGGGATAACGACTTCTACGGAGCCGGTCAACTCGGCGATGGCACGATGACCGATAGCCTCACGCCCGTTACGGTGAGCGGCATCACCAACGCCGTCGCTGTTTCGGCGGGCGACCGTCACACCTGCGCGCTGCTTTCCACCGGCAGCGTCCAATGCTGGGGGTTTAACTCGTCTGGCCAACTTGGCGATGGCACGACGACCACTCGCCTCACACCCGTGACCGTAAGCGGCATCGCCGACATCGACATCGCCAACGCCGTGGCTGTCTCGGCGGGCGACCGTCACACCTGCGCACTTCTCTCCACGGGCAGCATCAAATGCTGGGGAGACAACGAATACGGCCGATTTGGCGACGCCACGACGCTCGATAGTCTCAGGCTCGGTACCGTAAGTGGCATCCCCTTAGTGCCGTAGGTGTCCAAGTAGGTGCCAGAGGTTTTGTGGTTCATTGCCATCGATGCGCGTGTTCAACCACCGCGTGGGCTTGAAACAGTCCTTGGTATCGTTTGCTGGATCAATTCAGAAAATATGTGAGACGTCCGAGTGAATAATCCATTCACACTCGCGCTCGGCTCTCTCAATTCACCGGGGTAAATAAACGGTGGCGCAATGAAATGGATTCAAACGGTCGTTTGCGCCGGCTTCCTCAATGAAAACCGGCGCTTACTTTTGTGGAGCCAATCGGGATCGAACCGACGACCTCTTGTATGCCATTCAAGCACCGCTTTCTTGTCCTGCTTTAGTACCTTGTGAGCCTTAGTTTTAGGCATGGTAAGCAACTAACTCAAGTTTGCTTGCATTGCTCGACTTGTCTCTAATTGGCCTCAGACTGGTCTCAGGGTTTGAGTGTGAGGGGAGGGGGGTGTGATGGATGGAATAGATTTAAGCGGTGCTTGGCACCTTTGACGGCAACATCTACACTGCATCTAATTTGACACTGTAGAACTTGCTCAAGACTGAGCCTTCGGTCTAGCATGATTATGTCATCACCAAAAAGGTTGCC
>Ga0163109_10000097_pt1 | contig 71124 bp, 63 predicted proteins | sample CRUFie1St13metaG_FD_108704 | JGI IMG/M metagenome (GOLD analysis project Ga0163109, IMG submission 108704) | Marine microbial communities from the Costa Rica Dome - CRUD Field 142mm St13 metaG | ecosystem: Environmental > Aquatic > Marine > Oceanic > Photic zone | place: Costa Rica: the Eastern...
AAAGATGGCTTCTACTTAATGAGAAGTTTTGATCCTATTGATATTGGTAATAATTTTGAATTAAATCTACAACCCCATTTTTTAGTACAAAGAGCATTAACTGGAAAATCTAATTCATTCAGAGAAAAAGGGTCTTCATTAGCTAGTGATGATATAAGTACGAGTATTAATTCACTTGATTATCTAGGAATGAATGCGAAACTAGGAGGTAAAATATTTGACTTTTCTTTAACTGCTGATACAGATATTAAAACTTTAAATCCAAATAGATTTTATGACGCATTTTCTGGGAATTTAAATTTAATTAAGAATATTTATTCTTACCAAAAGGTAGAGGATGAAATATTAAATAGTGGTTGTCAAGTTAACTCCTTAAATAGTAGATCAGTAAATTATGACATCGACTTTGGTATTTATTCTCAATTCGATCAGAATGACTTATATCTAAGTTATGGATCAAAAATAGTCAATAAATATAACTTAAAAGAACAAAATAAAAATAAAAATTATTCTTTAATTTTTGATTATGGCCAATTCAAAGGTAAAGCTCTTAATGAGAATGCTAACGAAAAACTTATAGATTTATCTAGGTCTGGTTTTAATATTTCCTTATCTCATGACTACAAGATTGTAGATTGGAATAATGTTAATGAACTTTATAGTAAGGAATATATAAATAGTTCAGAGTTAACTGACCAAGGTATTTATTTAAATGCAAAAATAGCCTATGGTGCTTATTTTTATAGTAATGGAAAGAATCAGAATATATCATCATTCAGCTTAGGACCAATTTTGACATATGGGAAATTAAAAAGAAATTTTCTAGATTTTACACAACTATCAGTTTCTCCAGAATTTATTATCAAAAATGGAGAGAGTCCATTTAAATTTGATGATTTTAATAACGATTCAAGAATAAGATTTAATCTAAAACAACAATTATATGGCCCTCTAACATTTGGTTTTGAAGGGAGTTATAACATAAATAATAATTCTTCATCATATGGAGATATTCAAAATATAACTTATTCTTTAGGTGTAAACAGAAGAGCATACTCAATTAATTTAAGTTACGACGAGGATAATAAAGCGGTTTTCTTGGGTTTTAGAGTGTTTAATTTTGATTTTCAAAAGTCAAATAAAAGCTTTTAATTTTTAACTATAAGAATTATGTTCCAAAAATGGAATTAATTTTTTTTAATTATTTTCCAAGGTCTAAAAATTTCTGAATCACTTACTAAGGTAAATTGATTTTCATCTAAATCTATAGTGGGTGTTTTTGTCCAAGCATATTGGTCTTTTTCTAAATCGTTAATATTTGCAATGCCATTACCAATTTTAGGAATTAATACCGATATTTTTATAATTTTTGAAACTGATGTTTGATCTCCTAGGTCACTTTTGATGACTTCGATTTTTTTATTGTATAAGTTTTCCTCTTTTAATAAATTTTCAATTTCTATTCTTAAATCTCTTGATCTATCTGCTATTAGACCAGATTGCACAATAAAAACTGTTAGAAAATAAGGCGCAATTAAAATCAAAGATAATTTATTTGTAAATTTATTCAATTTATTTGAATATAACCATAAAATACTTAAAGATATTAAACCAATACTTAAAAAAGTTCTTTGGTATAAGGAAACTCCAAGACTAATATTTCCTACGTTTATATAAATAACAGCAAGAATTATAGTAATTGAGCAGAAAGTGAATAAAAAATAATTTAAAAATTTTAAGTAATTTTTTCGTTTACTTAAAATATTTTCAATACCTAAATATGAATTTATAGATATTAGAGATAAAATTTGTAATGGATAATAAGGAGTTTTTGTAGAGAAAAAACTCATTAAAACTAAAATTACTAATGGATAAGTAAATAAGAAGTATCTTGACAATTCATTTTTTAGATTTTTTGAATTTAAGAATCCTACTATTGCACAAATACTCCACGGAAAGATATTTAATGGCAGGTTCCACAAATAATAATAAAAAGGATTTGTAAAATTATTTTTTTTTGATAAAAATATCAGTTTTTCAAATAAACCTAAATATCTTTCCTGCCCATAAAAAGAAATTATATGTAGACTCCAAAATAAAAACGGTAGAAACCCAACAATCAAACCTAACCAAAAAAGTTTATTCTTTAGGATCTTTGTTTTATAGAGAAATGGAAATATTGCTAGAAGTGGAATAAATACTAAAAAAGTTTTCATCATAAAAGCTATGCCAATCCAAAATCCAGAAAGAAAAAAATATATATTTTTTTGTAATCTTAAGCAGTATATTGATGAGATTATTCCAAAGGTAATTATTGCTGCAAAAATAATATCTTGAGTAGCTAAATGTGCATAATTTATCCAAATAAAAGTCGAAGAGAGTATTAATGGTGATGCTAATTTATATTTGCTTCTTATTAATTCTTTTTGTAATTGATAAGTTAAAAATATCATTATAGAAGCTGCGATTGTTGTTGGAATATGAATCGCAAATATATTTGAACCAAATATTTTTTTTGATAAAGCTATAAGATACTGTATTCCAATAGTCCTATCTAAAGAAAGATCACCCCACCATAATGGAACAAACCAATTATTATTTTCTAAGATCCATTTTGCTTGTAAAGCATAAAATCCTTCATCAAAAGCTATCAAACTTCTTTTGCCAAAGAAAATTAATAAAGGGATGAATAAAGTAAAAGAAAATATACTTTTTAAATTTTTCAAAAATTCAATTGTTTTTTTTAATATATCAATCAAATTATACTTTTAGAAAATTTTTGGAATTAATGAAAAATTTTTGAATCTAGATCCTTAAAATTAAAGAATTAATAATATTAAATTTAATGATTAAAAAAATTTATTCTTTTCTAACTCTAATTTATAAAAATTGAAGAAATTTAGAGTACTCATTCATTTTTTTATTTGAGATGATATTATATGGTCACTAAATAAACTTTTAGCCATACTTAAAAACTATATTTTAGGATTATCTTGTTTCTATCATGACAGTGCAGCTGTTTTGATTTGTGATGGAGAAATCGTGAAAGCAGTTCAAGAAGAGAGATTTACTAGAAAAAAGCATGATAGTCAATTTCCCGTTAATGCTATAAATTATTGCTTGAAATCGCAGAATATAAGCTTAAAGGATATTAAAGCTGTAGTTTATTATGAAAAGCCATTATTAACTTTTGAAAGATTATTGGAGACATATTTGGGCTCTGCACCAAGAGGCTCAAGATCTTTTATAGCTTCAATGCAAGTTTGGTTAAAAGAGAAATTATTTCTCAAGTCAGAATTAAAAAATAAATTAATAGATTTGCAAAAAAAAATTGTTTTAAATGAGGTTCCAGTAATTCCTAAATTGTTATTTTCAGAACATCATATGTCTCATGCTGCCGCTGCTTTTTATCCAAGTCCTTTTGAAGAATCAATTATTTTGTGTATGGATGGGGTTGGTGAGTGGGCTACAACGTCAGCTTGGATAGGAAAAGGTTCATCAATTAAACCAATTTGGGAGATAAGTTTCCCTCATTCTATAGGATTACTTTATTCTGCATTTACTTATTATTGTGGATTTAAAGTTAATTCAGGAGAATATAAATTAATGGGTCTGGCTCCTTATGGAAATCCTATTTATGTAAATCTTATAAAAGAAAATTTAATTGATTTAAAAGAAGATGGAAGTTACAAATTGGACGTTAGTTTTTTCAAATTTCATCGTGGATTTAGGATGACAAGCAGTAAGTTTGATAAACTATTTGGCTCGAAGCCACGTAAAAGAGAATCAAAATTAACTCAGTTTCATATGGATCTGGCTGCTTCCATTCAGAAAGTAACAGAAGAAATTATTCTGAAAATCGCAAAATCACTTTCAAAAGAAAGTGGAATTAAAAATATTTGTTTATCAGGTGGAGTTGCGCTTAATTGCGTTGCTAATGGCAAATTACTAGAAGAAAAAATTTTTGACAATATATGGATTCAACCTGCTAGTGGGGATGCAGGTTCTGCATTAGGCGCAGCTCTTTACTCTTGGTATAATTTTTTCAATAAATCACGAAAGGTTAATTTAAATGATTCCATGAAAGGAACTTACTTAGGATGTGAGTTTTCTAACGAATTTATAATAGATTATTTAAATAAAATAAATGCACCTTTCGAAAATGCAGAAGATAATATTCTTTTCAAGAAAATCGCAAAATACCTAGATGAAGGGAAAGTTATTGGTTGGTTCAACGGTCCTATGGAATTTGGACCACGTGCATTAGGAGCAAGATCAATTCTTGGTGATCCTAGGAATCAAAATATGCAAAAGATAATGAATCTTAAAATAAAGTATAGAGAAAGTTTTCGTCCTTTTGCCCCTTCAATTCTTGAGGAGGATTTAAAGGATTATTTTTCATTATCAGAAATAAGTCCTTATATGTTATTAGTCTCTCAAATAAACAAAAAGTTTCAAAAGCTTCCGTCAAATGAAGCAGATGATTTATTTGGGATTGATAAGTTGAATATAATAAGATCAGATTTCCCAGCGATTACGCATGTTGATTATTCTGCAAGAATTCAAACTGTAAGTAATCGTACTAATCCTCGCTTTTATAATCTTATAAAATCATTTAAAGAAAAAACAGGATGTCCTATGGTAGTAAATACATCATTTAATGTAAGAGGTGAACCAATAGTTTCTTCACCAAAAGATGCCTATCAATGTTTTATGAGAACTGAAATGGATATACTAATCCTTCAGAATCAGATCCTTTTTAAAGAGGAACAGCCAGTTAATAATAAAAATAATAATTGGAAAAATGAATTTGAATTAGATTAAATATGAAAGAAATTCTAATAAAAAAAAAATTACGTGAATTTGGATTATTTGTAGGTTTTGGACTGCCAATAATAATTGGTTTTTTAATCCCTTCATTATTTGGACATAACTTTAGAATATGGACTATATGGGTAGCATGCCCACTTTTATTTTTTGCTATTTTTAGACCGACAATTCTTTTTTATCCTTATAAAGGATGGATGAGTTTGGGATATTTACTTGGCAGGATTAATAGTACCTTGATTCTTGGTTTAATTTATGTATTTGTAGTAATACCCATAGCTTTTTTAATGAAGATTTTTAGATATGATCCTTTAAAAATAAAAAGATTAAATACAAAATCTTTTTATGAGAATAATAAAGAGCATAAAATAGATTTAACAAAAATTTTTTAAATGAATAATATTATTGAACTTTTTTTTGATATTTGGGATTTTCTGAAAGTTCGTAAAAAATATTGGTTGGCGCCATTAATAATTACAATTTTATTATTAGGAACTCTCATTATTTTTACTCAAGGAACTGTGTTGGCTCCATTTATTTATTCAATTTTTTGAGATGAAGTCTAGGTTAATACTTATAAATTGTATAATTGCTGTAACTTCGATCTATACTCCTTTATTTTTTTATAGTTTTTTTAAATTTTTATCAAGTTCAGAAAATAGTTACTATGAAAAATCTTTGAATTTAGAAATTTCTGCAGTAAATAATGGCTATATGCCTATATTTTATCCTGACCAAATTTTGAAAAATGAAAATATTCCAGAATCATATCCAGTTGGTACCTTACCTTTTACCTCTACTTATTTATGTGATGAAGGATATGGTTTAATAACCTACAAATCAGATAGATTTGGTCTAAGAAATAAAGATAAAAACTGGAATAATATCATGAATAAATCAAATATTTTCATAATTGGCGATTCGTTTGCCCATGGAGCCTGCGTGCCGCAAGAATTCACTATAAATAATCAATTAGAAGAGAGCACTAAACAAAATATTCTTAATATGGCTACAGCTTCAAATGGTCCTTATGAACATAAAGCAGTTATTAAATTGATGTTAAAACCTATTATTAAAAATTCAAAGAAAAATAATACTGCAATATTAATTTTTTATCCAAATGATGATTTGCCACTTAATCAAAAGAGACAAAATCTTCTGGATTCTGAAAATTCAATTGTTTCAATTAAAATGAACGGTGACGTATTACCTAAACAAAAATACGTTAAAGATATCAATAAATTTATTAAAGATAATTATCCAACAACAAAAAAAGAAATAATTAGAGAAATTCAAGAAAATGGTAAAAAAAGATTAAATTCCTTTAAACATTCGGCCTTTTATTATATTGTTTCACTGTTTCCAATAAGAAGAGCTATTAGAGTTGTTCTAACGGAGTTACCATTAATAAATTTTAGACAAACTACTGAAAGACCTTCGATGCAAGCAGTTGAATTACTAGCTGAAAATTGTAGAGATTTATGCAAACCAATAGTTGCTTACATACCACCAAGTAATTACTGGACAAGATATTTAAATGCAGATAATTTTAAAAAAAAATTAAAAAATATCTCTAATAAGTATGGAATTATTTTTATAGATGGAGAAGAGGTTCTCGATAGAAATAACATTAAGGATTATGCCCCAGAATCAGAACATTTATCTTTAGAAGGTTATAAGAAGTTTGCTGATTTAATTAAAAAAAATGTTATTAATTAATAATTCCCCATTTTTTTTTTTTTTTAATTAAGAACTAGATAAATCGGTTAAGATGTTCTATGAAAGTAATTCTCTTTTTAAAATAAAGATTTCTTTTTATCTTTGGGGCCATAGCTCAGCTGGTAGAGCACCTGCATGGCATGCAGGGGGTCAGCGGTTCGAGTCCGCTTGGCTCCACTTATTTTGCTTGCAAAAATAAGTGGTTTTTTGCTTGCCTATTAAGGCTAAATTAAAAATATTTAACAATATTGATTAATAGAATTACGACTTTAGAATAAATTTTTTATAAATATGTCTAGTATTTTATGGTAGTTTAAATGTATTATCTTTACTTTAAATTCAACTAACTATTTTTCCAAATCGTCAAAATTAATAGATTTTATGATTAAAAAAAAAGTCCTTATAGTAGTAGCCCATACTGATGATGAAACTATTGGTATGGGCGGAACAATAAAAAAACATATTAATAATGGGGATGAAGTATTTGCTATCTCTATGACTGACGGTATAGGGTCAAGAGAATTATTTCAGAAAAAAGATATCTTAAAAAGAGTAGAATCATCAAATTTAGCAAGCAAAATTCTAGGTTTTAAATGGATAGAAAGATTTAACTTTAAAGACAATATGCTAGATAGTGAACCATTATTAGAAATTATAAAACCACTTGAAAAATTTAAAGAGAGTATCCAACCTAATATAGTTTATACGCATTGTGGTGGCGATTTGAATATTGACCATAGAGTGATAGCAAATGCAGTTTTAACAGTATTTAGACCTGAGCCAAGAGATTCTTGCCAAGAAATTAGACTATTAGAAATTTCTTCAGCAACTGATTTTGGTAATGAATTTATAACTGGAAAGTTCCATCCGAATCTTTTTGAGGATATATCTAAGACATGGGATGATAAAGAAAAGGCTTTATTAGCCTATGAAGAAGAATTAAGAGAATTTCCACATTCAAGATCATTGGAAGGAATTAAAAATCTAGCTAGGTTAAGAGGAAATCAAGTAGGAATTGAGATGGCAGAAGCATTCCAAATTATTAGAAAAATCAATTCTTAATTTTATGAAGATCTTAATAGCAAATTCAAAAAAATGGTTTTCTTTATTTGATGCTTTTAAAATCAATAATCAGATATTGTTTATAGAAGATAAAGAAAAATTAAATTATGAAAATATAAATAAATTCAAACCGGATTTAATTTTTTTTATTCACTGGAATTGGGTTGTTCCAAGAGAAATTCATGAAAGATTTCTTTGTATCGTTTTTCATCTTGCACCCCTTCCATATGGGAGGGGAGGAAGTCCAATTCAAAATTTGATTTTAAGGAAATTTAAAAACGCACCAATTTGCGCACTTAGAATGACTGACGAGCTGGATGCAGGACCTGTTTACCTAAAGAAAAATATATCATTAGATGGAAAATTATCAGAAATATTTTCAAGAATGAATTTAATTTTAAATGAAATGATTGATATTTTAATAACAGAATTACCTACTCCTAAAAAACAAATTGGGGAAAAATATATTTTTAAGAGATTAGGACATGAGGATAATAAATTGCCTCATAATTTAACCCTTGAAGGCTTATTTGATAGGATAAGAATGTTAGATGATGAAAATTATCCTAGTGCTTTCATTGAATGTGGAAATTTAAGGATAGAGTTTTCTGATGCTTCATTAGATAAAAATCAACTAATTTGTAAAGCCAAAATAAATCTTAAAAAAATAGAATAAATTTAATTAATGAAAAAATAGTTATATAGAGTAAAAATATATAAAAAAAAACTTACTTTATTAAATAAACTAATATTCAATCCATAAATTTTGATATTTACCAAAAAAAATACTTTTACTATTTAGCTTAGATTATTAATAATTTTTTTTAAGAGTATTTGATATTTTTTTAAATGAACAAATATTTTGAAATTAATAGCCCTAAATAATTTTTTAATATTAAATTTTATTTTCAGAATAATCTTCTCTTAGTATTCCATGTATAAGAGAGTTTGTTCTGACCCCATTAATTATTATGTGCGATTTCATTATTCCTTCTTTCATAAAACCTGAATTTTCTAAAGTCATAATATGATTTGGTCTAATATCATAAGTCTCTGTAAATATTCTATTTAAACCGAGTTGAGAAAATGCAAAATATTTTATTAAGGAAAGATATTCTGTGAATAGGTTTATATATATTTTTTGATTTGCTACTATTTCTGAATCAGCAACAAATGAAACCTCAGCCCTCTTATCTTCCCAAGAAATGTGAACTAATCCTCCATACGCTACAAAAATTCCATTTTTGAAAATACTCAATAATATTTCATTTGGATAATCTTCATCCATTTGAGGCCAAATAGTATTCTTAAAATAATCAATTTGCTGATTTTCTGAAATAAGACTTTTTTGTCTCAAAATAACTATTTGATCATTTCTCCATTGTCTAATTTTTTCAATTTCTTTTTCCTGCACAGCCGTAGCATTTAAACTTTTAATCCTAATATTAGGATTGGGCATTACTTTGTATTTTTTAATAGTTTTCATAAATAACTCTTGCCATCTATTAATAATATAAACTTGAATATTTTTTAAGCATTTGAGATTGACTTTAAAAGTTTTAAAATAACATTTGGGAAATCTCGCTCAAATTACTAACTCTATTTTTGATATGTTTAAAAATATTTATTTCATCTAACAAAACAAAAGGAAGATCAATTAATTTTGAAGGGATATAATCCAGCGTATAACTATCACCTATATACAAACATGAATCCTTATCTAAACTATTTTTTGAAAGGAAATTGCTATAAAACTCGGTATTAGGCTTTTCCAATCCTTCATTTTCTGAAATATGAATAAAATCAAATAATTCATTTGAATTATTTTTTGAAAGAATCTTTAGAGCTTCTTTACCATTGAAATTTGATATAAGTCCAATTTTATATTTATTATTTTTTAGATTATTTAATAGTTCCTTAGTCCCCTCTTTAAAATTCCAAGTTGGTTTTTCTTTCTTAAATAATTCAAATATATTTTCTGGAGTTGCAAGATGAATAAGTCCTAAATTATTTAATAAGTTTTTATTATAATTTAAATAAAAAGTCTCTCTTTGTTTAATTGTTTTAATGTTAATAGAACTGTAATGGAATATATTGGAGAGAAATATTAAAGCTTCTCTTATTTTTAATTTATTTATATTTTTTGAATAATTATCTCTAAAATAATCATGAATAATTTCTTCAGGCTTTGGATATAGACTTATAAGTGTGTCTGCAAGATCAAATATAATACAAGACTTTTCTTTATGAGGATAATTCATTGGTTCTGTTTTTTAGATCTTCTAATTGACTTGGATAAGCATAAATTTCATCATAGTATCTCATTGCTACGAAAACTTTATCATTAATATATGGGTTTATATTTTTCTTGAGAATTCTTTCCATTATAAATAATTCAATAACATTAAAAACCTTTGAAATAATGAAAATTGTCCCATTTAATCTACCATTAAATTCAAAAGTAACTACTTCTGAATCTATATAAAAAAATTGGATATTTACGTACTTCATATTAATTTTTTTGGCTATTTTGAATAATTGATTTTCAATATTTTTGTTAATTATTCTTTTAGCTACAACCGTTGTTCCATTAACTCTTTGACTTTCGAATATACAACAAAATTGTTTTGTATCATCATCACAGGTGTAAACTCCTGCAGTATATTCTTTATGGTTTGAATTAATATACTCTTGAATAATAAAGTTATTGTTGCCAATATAATCCTCTATTTCATTAAATCTCTTGGCAATAAATATTTCTTGAGCTCCTCTTCCTTTCCTTTTTTTTACGATTAATGGAAATTTAAAATTACTTTCAATTTTAAGTTTTGAAATTTCATCTAGCAATGATGTTTGAAGGTGATGAAAATTATTTTTTATAAGAAATTGATGAGTTAAAAATTTATCATCGCAAATTTTAACAGATTCATGATTATCAACAAAAACAATTGCATTAGTTTCGTCTTCAATATGAGCTTTATTTTTCGAAATATGAGATATTTCTGAATCAACTGTTGTAATTAATAAATTTATTGAAAATTTATTTATAACTTTTATTAAGAATGGAATATATTCTTTTGAAGATGATAATGGTGCTATAAATGAATAGACTTCAGGATGATGCAGCCAAGGACTATATTGACTTATCCCAGCAGCATAAATTTTTACTGGAAGATCCATTTTTAAAAGACATCTAATAGAAGCCTCTCCAACATCACCACCAGCGCCTGTAACTAAGACTTTAATCAATCTAAAAAAATAATTTTTCCAATATTAGATTAAAATCCTAATTATTTAAATAAAATGTTCATAAAAAAGATTAGAAATATAAATTTAGATATCTTTATTTAAATTCTTACTTAAATATAAAATTTGTAATTATTGTTTATTAAAAAAAAATTAACTAGGTCCAAATATTCCTTTTTATCTTGGTATCTTAAGAAGATTTTAATATCTTTTTAATAAGAAAACTTATTGAATTTTTATTTTCAATCTTAACTTCCGCTAAATGATTTTTTTTATATCTATTAAGTTCTTTTATGATTTGTTCCTTAGTATAAGCAAATGGGGTTGTTTTATTTACTATACCAGGAGACCATTCTTCTTCACCTTTTTTGGGAATTATAGATAGGGTAGGTTTACCTAAATATGCAGCTTCCAAAAGGAAAATAGTGGTTGAACCTATAACTATATCACTACACAATATAAGTTCAAGGGGATCAGGACTATCATCTATTAGGTCTATTTCATCAAGATATTCCTCGTAGTCTTCTAATTTATTTTTAGGGTGTAATCTCAAAATAAAAAATGGTTTAAACAACCTTGTTTTTTTTATTTCTAATATCTCCTCTAAAATGATATTAATTCTTTTATTGGATTTGTTTCGGCCTTTAATTGTGTATTGAGAATCTCTAAATAGCCTTTGGTCATGATTATGTTCAAAAGCAAAAAGCCATATTTCAGTATCCTCATGCCAATTTTTTAAAATTAATTTTTTTTTATTATTTATGTATTCATTAGAGAGATGGTTAGCTTTGTTTTTCAGTCTGGTTAATGCTGGATGCGTTACTTTAAAGATATTACACTCATTAAAACCTAAATTGACAAATCTTTTTCTTGTAAGTTCATCAGGAACAATTAGAAATTCAGGTGCATAAAAAAGTGATTCTTTAGAGTTACCTTTAAATCTCAAATTAGAATCTGCAGCCATATCAATAACTCCTATGGTATGAATAGAATTAGACCTACATTCTTTAATTAATCTAAGAATAATAGAATTTGAATTTTGAGAAGTTCCAGCTACTAGAACTTTAAATGAAAATCTTTCAAATATTTCATGCACATTTTTAATTTTGCTGCAATTAAAGTTTTTGATCCCCTTGTTAGTTAGAAAGTTTGTTGCATTCCCAAAAGTCAAAATAGCAGAACTGCATTTTATCTTGTTTAGTTCTTCTGGTATATCTAAAACAAAATTGGCTGCTCCTGGATCCTCTACAGCAAAAACTACGTCAATTTTCACAACCTAAATTTTAAGACTTTTATTATAGCTCCTCCTTTAGAGTATGAGGTTCGTATACAGTCGATTATATATTCGTTGTGAAAGCATGAATCTAAGGGACTTGATGTTCCGAAATTTTTATTTTTAATTGCCTCAGAAACTTCATCATATAGAAAATACATTGATTCACCAAAGCCAGTCTCAAAGATATCAATTTTATCGCTATTCAACTCATTTGAATTAAATAGTGATCTGCAAGCTCCAACTTTGGTTAAATGATATTTTAAACCCTCTTGAAGAATCTCTAATCTACCTCTAGAACCCCATAAATCCAATGAACCCTCTCTATATTTATAAAAATCAATTGGGAAAATTGAGATAGGAATATTGCCTACGTATAGAATAAAGGGAATATTTAAATCGCCTGTAATTGGACCAGAAATTTCAATATTTGGAATTATTAATGCTTGAACTTTTGTGATTTCTCCTATTAACATCCTAACTAAATCAATAGTATGAGTGGAATAGTTTAGGATGCCATTTCCATAAACTCCAAAACCGCATTGTAAAGAACCTATTTGTTGAATTAATTCTCCATTAGCTAGTGCTTTCATGGATTGATCTGTTCTTCTATTTAAATTAACTTGTGTAATTATATTTCTAGAAGTACATATATCCATTAGCATTCTCGATTCTTTTAAATTTTCACCTAACGGTTTTTCTACGATTAATGCTTTCAAATTGGGGAAAAAATTGAGAAAATCATATCTTTTTTTAGGGGGTGTTGCTAATACAAGCACATCTACAAGATTAGGTTCTTTTATATTTTTAATTGAAAAACTTAAATTATTACATTGAAATCTTTCTTTAAAAAGACTTAATGTTTTTTCTGACGTGTCTATAGCCCCATGTAATAAAAAAGAGGGATGATTTTCAATAACTTGAAAATGAGTAGAATAAGTTATTGATTTAGAGATTGCTGGATCATCCAGATATTTAAAACCCATCTTTCCTAAACCAACTAAAAGGACTCTATAAATATTGCTCATCTAACCTTCTTTTCAACGCAATTTCTATTTATGTCAATAAGTTTGGGATTTTCATTTAATAAATTTACCAATTCAGAAAGTGGGAATGTGTATCCAAATTTAGGGACTAAATTCTCAGCAATAGTATTTAAGAAAAGTAAGTCTTCTGGATAATCTAGTTGAGTTCTACAATAAATAGGTAATTGCAAACTTCTTGGGGCAATTAAATTGATATTACGATAAATATCCTTATTTTCGTAAAAAGGAACAGTTACGTGTTCTCTTACCACAGGGTCAATAAATTTTTTTTCGATCTCATTCAAATCTTTAAATTTAAAAACTTGAACGCAAATTCCCTGAGGATAAGACTGAATTTCACAATTAGTAAGATAATCACATTGATTTGATAAAAAAGAAGCAACACCTAAATCAATAACTTCTGGATCTGTTAATGGACAATCCCCAGTCAAACTAACGACTATATCAGTCTCTAAACTTTTATGTGCTTCAACTACTCTACCAAGAACATCTTCTTCACTTCCTCTGAAAAATTTTACTCCATAACTTTTACACCATTCCACAAGAATATCGTCATCTTTTGAAGTAGTAGTTGCAATAATTATCTCATCAATATTTTTAGCCAATCTTAATCTATCTATTAAAATCTCTATGCTAGGTTTTCCAAAAATTTTTTTTAACACCTTACCAGGCAAGCGAGAAGAATTCATCCTAGCCTCTATGCTTACGTTAATTTTATTTGACATTTTTAAGAAACTTATTTGAGTTGATTTCTATTTTCATAAACTTTTTTAAATGCTTTAGATAAGCCTTTTAAATCATCATTATTAATTTTCAAACAACAACAGTCAAAACCCATCAGTTCTTTTTCATGAAGTTTTTCTGCTACAGGACAAATTCCTTTTTTGTATGATATTTTCCTATTTAAGAAGGAGAGAAAACTTTTGTATCTTTTAAAAGGCCATCCTTGGCCTCCTATCGCAAGCTTATTTTGAAAAACTGGCAATAGATATAAAGGTTTAATGAATCCTAAAAAAGTTGGGAAACCTTCTGCAGCAAGAGCATCAGCAAATCTTTCTCTTGAAACTCCTACTATATTCTCTTCGAACCGTATTTGATACATATAGTAAACCGCTTTACTATTTAGTCGTTGAATAGGTAAATTAATTCCTGGCAAATCATTAAGGTTTTTATTTAAGAAATCCGCAATTCCCACTCTTTCTTGTACTAAATATTCAGATTTCTTTAGTTGTTCAATCCCAATCGCTGCACACAACTCAGTCATGCGAAGATTTAAGCCTATAGTATTGACTTGATCATCTACATCTATTTCGTTAACGCAATTTTCACCATGATTTCTAATTAATTGAAGTTTTTTTGCTAATTGATGATTATTTGTGACACATATGCCTCCTTCTCCTGTATGAAAATGTTTATGGTAATTAAGACTAAAAATACCTATATCACCAATGGTTCCAGCTAAATTACCGTCCTCATGACCTAGTGGTGCTTGTGCATTATCTTCAATTAAATATAAGTTATATTTATTAGCTATTTCTCTAAGTTTAGAAAGATAAGCTATGTGCCCAAAAAGGTTTACCACTATTATTGCTTTGGTCCTTTTCGTGATATGTTTTTCAACTTTTTCTGGATCTAATGTACAAGTTACTGGCTCAACATCACAAAATACAGGAACGCCTCCATAAAATAATGGAGCAATTGCAGTTGCAGACATTGATAAGGGTGGCAATATCACTTCATCACCTGGGTTTAATCCAATAGCACCCATTGCAGCTAGAAGACCGGAGGTATTTGAATTAACTGCGATGGAATAATTACATTTAAACTTTTTGCTCCATTCTTTTTCTAATTGTTTGACCTTCTTACCACCATAAAATTCTGGACTCCAAGAACCATAATATCCAGATAATTCCCCAGATAACATCACCTCGTTAACCGCCGTTACTTCTTCATTGCCTATAGAATTGAATTTAGGTAGTTGTTTTTTAAAGGAGGGTTCTCCTCCAAGAATGGCCAATTTTTCTTTTGTTGATATTGTCATAAGATTAAAAATAAAAGGGTTTTTTGGTATCTCTGCAAATTCTTACGGAAATACCAACTTTACTTAACAGACTTTTCATTATGTTAGAAGTTATTTTTGAATAATGATAGGAATAATTTTAAATGCTGCAACCAAAGACTCAAATATATATATTACATATATTAAAGTATATTCCTATATGAATGAATATTCAGCTCAAGATAGAAGTAAATGATTAGGATATTACCCTAAAAAGCTATAAATTATTCATTAATATCTATCAAAAAATCTTTTGACAGTAATTTAAACTTTTATACTTATAAATATTTGAAAAATGATTAATAATTCAAAAAATAATAATCAACTTAAAGAAATAACTATTAGTTACGGAATCGCTTCTTTATACGATCTCGAAAAATTGATCATGTATGGCAACTTAAAAAATCTAAAAAAAACTTCAGAAAATATTATTAGGGAATTTAATAATGAAAAGTGGAAAGACTTAAAAAACATTATAACTAGCAACCCAAAATTTAACTTGGAGGATTTAGAGTCGCATGAAGATGGTGAGAAAGAACAATATATTTATCTAAATAATTCTCATTTGATCGCTCCTCCCAATTGGCTAAGAGAATCAAACAAATTAGATCTTATTCAATCTATTAGTAATATACAAAAAAATACAAGTTTTAAACAAATACTAGAAATTGGCGCTGGTTACGGATCAAAGATTATTTCTATAATGAAATCTGGGGAAATACCAAATAATATAAAATATGTTGCTTTAGATATTTCAGAAAATGGTTTAAATATTTGTGAAGAAATAGCGAATAGAAATAATCTAATTATAAAAACTATAAATTTTGACTATTTAAAGGGAAAATTCTCAGAATTGAAATTAGAAAAAGAAACACTGATTTTTTCATGTTACGGAATACATTATAAAAATCAATTTACATGCAAAGATATATTAGATCTCATCAATGCTGGGGTTAAAGGAGGAGTACACATAGAACCTTGTTCTGATTTATTAGATAATTTAGAGGATAAACTTTACGCAAAATTAGCCTTAAAATACATTACCCAGAATAATTATACTCTCAATATTGGCAAAGCTTTTAAAGAAGCAGAAGAAAAAGGTTTTATAAATCTAAATATTGAGAAAAAGGTTTCAGGATTAGGATTACTGCCTGCTTGGATAATAAAATGGACTATTAAAGAAAAAGTATTTTAGAAATTAACCAAAAAATGGATTCAATATATCAAGAAGTATATGACCTTATCTATATAGGTTCTAGTCCTGTTTTATTACTAGATGCATTGAACGAATCAATGAATAACAAAAAAATACTTGTTATTGATAAAAGTACACAGATTGGAGGAGCTTGGCAAAATTTAAAATTATTTAATTATAAGAGAGTTGAGAATGCCGTCCATTATCTAATGTTCAATAAAATAGGTTATGAATTTTTAGAGAAAACTATGGATTTAAAATTAAAAGATTCATCTGATAAATTTTATGCCCTAAAATTTCTGAATTATAAATTTTTAATTAGTGTAAATAAATTTTATTCATTTTTTTTATTTAATATTTTTAATATAAAATTCAATTCAATTAAAAGTATATATCGAAGTTTTAAAAATTTTTTTATTAAAACAAATATTAGAAAAAGTAAGTATTTCAAAAATGGATCTTTTTTATTTTTAGAAAAAATAAAAAATGCAGTTTATAAATCATCCATAAAAATGAATTTAGGTTTTTCTATTAGCAAAATAATCATAAAAGAAGAATTTGCATATGTTCATGTAAATGAAAAAGTTTATAAAACGAAAAGCTTAATTTTATCGCATGGATTTATACCACCAAATGAATTCACAGTAAAAGACAAAAAAATAACTCTGAATTTAAAAAAGTTTAAAAGACCATCTTTACACATTAAAACGAAAGTAAGTAAAAATGATTCTTTTTTTAATCAGAGATTTTCTCAAGTTATTTTTCCTGCTAATTCATCAATTAAATATTCTCATTATCTTAATGATTATTTTGAAGATTCAAAAAATAAATACTACAACCATATTATTGTTGCAGCTTTGAATCATAATTTTAATTATTCTTATGATCTTTGTTGCAAAATAGCAAAAGAGTTGGAATCATATAAACTAATTCCTTCAGCAAAATGTCGAGAAGAGTCAGATTTTTTTTGGCAAGAAATACTTCTACCACAAATTGATAATGGAGATCTTGAATACCTTCACAAAATCAGCTGTAATATAATAAAAACCTTTATTACTGAGGAAATTTGCAGTTCTATAGGAAAATATTCTTTAAATTGGAATAATTTAAATAAAGAAACCTTTGCATAAAGTGAATTAATTGTTTTAGCTTCAATATTAGAGAGAGTTGCTTTCGAAAATTATTTAATGTTGTGTAGTAAATGTTTTAAAGAAAATTCTATAGTTTTATTTAATTGAATACATCTTCAAAATGATCAAATATATTTTCTAAAAACCTCCTTTTTTCTTAGAAATTAAAACTATAGTCAGTTGAAGCACAAATTCTTACAGGAATTCTATTTTGGTGTAATGCACCTTTAACCATGTTTGGAGTAATTTTTGTATAGTGATAAATGCTTCCGGCTGCAATTGCAGAAATATGATCTTCTTTAGCGATTAAAATAAAGTCTTCTAACGAAGAGGCTCCCCCTGCTGCGATAACAGGAATATTAACAAAATTTTTTATTTTCTTGAACAAATCAATATTAAAACCACCCATATCTCCATCATGGTCAATAGAATTTATTAAAAATTCTCCAGCACCATAATTTTGCATATTTTTTATATGGTCAATAATATTTATACCTGTCTTTTCTTTACCGCTGTTAGCATATACTTCATAGAAATTACCATTATTTTTAACATCAATGCTTACAACTATGCATTGACTGCCAAATATATTAGAACCTTCTTGAATAAGTCCAGGATTATTAATAGCAGCAGTATTTAAAACAATTTTTTCAGCACCAGCTTTAATAATTTGTTTCATTATTTCTACTGAATTTATTCCACCACCATATGTAAAAGGAACAAATAATTCTTCTGATAATTTTTTAATAAGCATTAAATCCGGCTCTTCATTATCTGGGGTTTTTGAAATATCTAACAAAATAAGTTCATCTACTTGTCTCTCTTCAAATACTCTTACTATTGAAACTGGATTAGCTATAGTTCTAGGATTCTGAAATTTAATTGGTTTTTTAATAAGTCCATCTTGAATTAGAAGGATAGGAATTATTCTTTTTTTAAGCATTTATTTTAATTTTATTTATTGATATTTTTAAGAAATTTTCAATAATTTTTAATCCATAGTGTTGACTTTTCTCAGGATGAAATTGAGTACCGAAAATATTTTCAAATTCTATTGCAGCAACAAACTCAGTTCCATATTCACAAATTCCAGACACATATTTTTTTTCAATTTTGTCAATACGATAACTATGGACAAAATAAAAATCAGAGTTATTAGGTATATCGTATAAAAGCTTTGAATTTGGATTCTTTTCAATATTATTCCATCCAATATGAGGAATTCTTAATTTTGAATAACCAAAATGTTTTACTTCAAATGGTAAAAGATCTAATCCTTCACAAGTTTCTCCTTCTTCACCTTTTTTCCCCATCAGTTGCATTCCAAGGCATATTCCTAAAAAAGGTTTCTTTTTTACCAAAACTTCTTCTCTTATAAATTGTTTAAAATCTCTCTCAATAAGTTTTTTCATCCCATGGTAAAAAGAGCCAACTCCTGGCAAAATTATAGAATCAAAATTCACTAATTTCCTACCCTCCGAAACAATTTCAGCATCAATATTAAACTTTTCAATAGCCTTTTGAACATTTCTCAAATTTCCAGCTTCGTAATCAATAATTGCTACCTTCATCAAAATAATCTAATTAGGTTTTCTTCTCCTTTGAATAAATTTATCTTTAATTATTAGACTTCCATCTATATCACGCTTAAATTCTCCATTTTTTGATTCAAATATTGATGAATTTATAAAAGGTTCACATAGATCATCGAAATCTTTTCTAGAAATATTAAATTTTTCACAAAAAGTTTCCACACATTCTTTTGGATATCTACCATCATATTTCTCTACTAATCTTAAGCCCTCATCTCTGGAGATCTCTTTATTTCTTATTTGAATAGAAGCTGAATCAGTAGCTCGTCCATATCCAAATTTTAAAAATTTAAGGTAATCATGAAGATTCATTGATAGGCAATCTAATTTTTCATAGTCTGTATAAGAAACTTCTATTCTACCTTTTTTTCTCTTGAATCCAATTTGCTCTATAGTTTTCAAGTTCTCCTTGCTATTCCATTTAAAAAAATAACCCATGAAAACACCTTTACCTCCCCATTTAGCAATTTCTTCTCTAGTAGGATAGATATAAAGTTGTAAATCTTTTAATGAAATACCATTAGATTCATCAACGAGATCTTGAGGTCTTAATCCATTTAGGCATCCATAATCGTTCAACCAATCTTCATCAAAAACTTTTTTATTAATTTCTGAAACTGTATTTGCTCCTCCATATTCCATCTGCGGAGACTCACCCCAAAATATAAAAGGAATATCGAATTTAATTGCAAAGTGAACTGGGATACTCCATATCCCCATATGATTTGCCCACTCCATATCACCAACTCTCTTTAGCCCCTCAATTATTAATTTGTCATATACTTTTGGATTTTGTTTAAAATGAATTAAATCTACACCTAATTCACGAATATTATTTAGATTTTCTCTTCCAATAGCAGTTGGTAATGTTGGTTCAAAGCATATACATAAAGGGTTGAGATTATAAACATTTTTTGCATAATGCAATGTTAAGTGACTATCTTTACCTCCTGAAACAGGTATCAAACAATCATATTTATAGTCGTTTTTGTTAGAGATTTTTTTTATCAAATCATCAAATTCTTCTTTTCTTTTTTCCCAATTTATTTTTTCATATTTCTGCTTAGCAGATTTACATGCATCACAAATATTATCTTCGTCAAAATGAAGATCAGGACGAGTATCAGGCATTAAGCATAAAGTACAATACTTCACAAAACCTAAATTATTTTTTCATTAATTTAACATTTATAATGTTCAAAAAACTCTTCTTTAAAGATTCTGAAGTATAAATGATCTGAAAATTGATTATCTATAAAGTCTACCTTTCTTTGTATTTTCTCAAGTTGGTAACCCAAGTTTTTAAATGTTTTAATCATCGGTAAATTATTTTCATTACATCCTCCAATTATTTTTCTCAAATTTAAATCATTAAAAGCGTGAAGTAGCAATAATTGGTAAACTTTTTTAGATAATCCCATACCCCAATATTTTTTATTTCCAATTAAGATTCCATCTTCTGCAGAAAAATTTTCGTAAGAAATTTTATCTAGTTTTGCGGTTCCAATAAAAATCTTATCAGGCTTATAAAAAATAAAAAATCCTCTACAAGCTTTACTTGTAAATCTCTCGAAACTTTTATCTATAAAAGCAAGATCTTTTTTTTTTTGTAATTCTTTAGAAGCAATTAATTTTGTAACTTCTTCGTCATTTAACCAACTCAAGTATTCTTTTTTTAAAAAACTATCATCTTGCTTAAATGAATAAGGAATAAGTTCAATATCTTTAATAAATATTTGGTTAAGAATTCTCATGTCTACCTATCAAAGCCTGAATGTAAACCTTTATTAATTTCTCTCAATTCAGGATTAGCATGAAAAAGATCAATTATATCCTGCATGCTAAAAAATTCATTTTTTGGCAGAAGTTTTTTAAAAACTGTTTCCACAATTAAAAAGTCCGCATTATAATCTACACTCAAAGTTAGATTTTTATTTTGATATTCCTTTGGAGCAAATGCTCTTATAATTTTAAAAGAATTTGGATGATCAAGAATATAGGGGATAGTATGTTCTAAACAAAAGGGGTCATTTGTTTTAACGAGAATTTTTTGAAGTGTATCAACGGAAATCATCTCTGCTGCGCATCCATATGGCCAGCCATCTGAGTTGCTTGCAAAAATAAAGTCTGCATTTGATGCACTGTTTAATCTTATTAACTCTAAGCAACATTGTGGATCAATTAATGGATCATCTCCACCAACACGAATAATGTGTGAAAAACCCATTTGCTTGGAACAATCAAAGAATCTGGAGACTACATTATCTAAAGATCCTCTGTAAATCTTAGTATTTATTTTTTTGCATAAAACTTCAATAGCATTATCTGAAGGATCATTAGATGTGGCTACAACTACTGGATAAGTTAAATTATTTTTTAGTCTTTCTATTTGTCTTTGAAGCATTGGTTTACCAGCAATATCTTTAAGAACCTTTCCTGGCAAACGACTTGAGCTCATTCTTGCTTGAATAATAATTCCGTAATTAGGAGATGAAATCATTAAATTTAATTTCTAAAAAAATCAATGGTTTTCTTTAAAGCCTCTGCATAAGGCCTCGCTTCATCAACGCTCCCGTAATTTGTAACAAATTGCATGATTTGAGGTTGGATTGCTTCAGCATTTGGGCATAAACCTTTTTCAAAATTTAAATTTTCATAAATAGTTGGATTATGTTTTTTATATATTCCACTACTTATAACCGTTTCATCATAGGTCAATGCCCAGCAAGCATATATGCCGTCCCCTCCAAATTCCATATATTTCTTCCTAAACTCTTGCCATGAAACATCTTTGTGTAAAAACTTTACAGCAAATGTCCAATAAGTATTATTAAGTCCCTCAGGAGTTAATTGAGGAACTATATATTCACAACCTTTTATTACTTCTTTGTATAAATTGGCAATTGAAATTCTTAAATTGATAAAATATTCTAATTTTTCAGTTTGAGCCAATCCAAGTGCTGCTGCGACTTCTGGCATTCTGTAATTTAAACCAATATCGTCATGTCTTTTATAATTTGGATTTTGAAAATCATCTTTGTTTAAAATACGAATTCTACCTTCTGAAGAATTCATTGATGCATATCCAAGGCTTCCAAATTTTCGCATTGACATTGCATAAACTTCATTATTAGTAACGACAATTCCACCATCTCCAGTGGTTATATGTTTAGAATTTTCAGTGCTAAAACTTGTAATGTCGGCAATAGTGCTTATTTTCTGACCTTTATAAGTGCAGCCAAATGCCTCAGCAGCATCATTTAATACTGGGATCTTATATTCTCTTGATATTTCCATGATAGGATCTAAATCACAAGACAAACCATATATTGATACAGGCATAATACATTTTGTCCTAGGCGTGATTTTTTTTCTAATTTCATTTGGATCAATATTAAAAGTATTTGGATCTACATCTGCAAAAACGGGAATAGCATTTTGGGCAATAATAACATCAATATTACTAATAACAGTTATTGGAGGAATTATTACTTCGTCTCCAGCATTGACATCTAAAGCATGCAAAGCGGCATGTAATGTTGAAGTTCCAGAATTAAAAGTTATTGCGTATTTACATCCGACTTTATCAGCAAAAGCCTTTTCAAAACGATTATTTAAACTTCCAGATGTGCCAGAAGCGAAACCTGAATCAATAACTTGCCTTAAATAAATAAGTTCATTTCCCGAAAAACGCCAAGTATTTTTCATTTTTCCTAATAATTTATTCTAATAATGATAACTGAAAAAATAATGATCAAAAAGAATGTAAGGATATTGAAAATTTATCAATTAGAAGTTAAAAGTTATCAATGAAGATTGAAATTTATCCTATCCCTAATTCGATTAGTTTTATGATATTTTTTATCTCAATAGGTTTTGTATCGGTTTTTTTAGTAATAATGCATTCTTCAAATTTCATCAAAGATTTCTTAAAAGCATAAAAAGTATCAGTAATTATTATATTTCTAAAGCCTTTCATACCAATAACACTTAGTGAAACAGGGATTTGACATTCTCCAGCAGACTGAATTTGTAATTCAATACCATTAGAAAACTCAACAATTAATGTAACTCTATCTTTTTGTTTCCAAACAATACTTTTTGAGATATTACCAAAATTTGGTATTAGAGAAAACACAGGGTTTATACCATGTATAGAATATCGATTCCAATCTTTAGGTACTGTAGTTTTAATTACTTTTATTTCACCTATAGTATTTAAATCAGATCTTAATGACTCAACCTCTAGTGCATACTTAAATGCTGAACATGAAAAGATTTGACCTTCTCTTTTCTGAAGTAAAAAAATTTTATTCGCTTCTTCTAAAGAGTATGCCAAAGGTTTATCTATGAAAATGGGTATACCTGCCATAAGAAATGGCTTCGAAATTTCTAGATGATTCTCAGCATCATCTCTTGCCAATAAAATACCATCTACATGGCCAATCATATCTTCATAGTTGGAAACTACATTTTTTATGAAAGTTGTTTTAGCTATATGTTGACTAATCTTTATATCCTGAGTCCATATATGAGTTACTGTCATCGTTTTTATTGATGCTTCTGGAAATTTATGTTCACTAAGATATTTTGGAATTACTGGAAATCCACAATCAAGCATTAATTTCTCCTCATAACCATTAATAATTGCAGCCCATGAATAAGGATGTCCATTACCTTTAGATATACCAATTAAACCAAGCTTAATCATTAAATTTATTTTTAATTAAATAGTTATTTTGGAACTTTATTCATAATAAAACTTTTTTATTTTTAAAAAAATCAAAATTTATAAATTCTCAAATTGATCTAAAGAAGTAGGTTGTCCCCTCTCAACTGATTTGATAATTTTTCTTCCAATAATTTGATCAAATAATTTTGGGGGTAAACCCATCCCTGGTCTTATTCTTTTGATATCTTTTTTTGTAATTACATGTCCTTTGGGTAAATCGCGAATAAAATATATAGATCTTTTAAAAACGGTATTTTTTTCTTCAGACTTTTGATTCTTATATGTTGCTTTTCCAAGTGATTGCCAAGATAAATAAGATTCTTTACAAAGATATTTTAATTCAGAAGGAGTAATTGAGAATTCACTATCAGGACTCTTAACTGTTTTATTTAAAATGAAGTGTTTTTCGATTAGGCAAGCACCTAAAGCTACTGAAGCTAAAGATACAGTAGTTCCTAAGGTATGATCAGACAGTCCTACTGGAACTTTAAAATATTTAGAAAGTTCTTTAATTTGTAATAAATTAGCCTCATTTATCGGAGCTGGATAACTACTAACACAATGCAGCAAAATAATATCATTACATCCATTAGATTTAGCAGTTTCAAGAGCATCTGCTATCTCTTCTTTACTTGAAATTCCACTTGACATTATTATTGGTTTTTTTTGTTGTGCTACATATTTAATTAATGGCAAATCACAAAGTTCAAAGGATGCAATTTTATAAGCTGGTGTATCTAATTTAGCTAATAAATCTACTCCTCTTTCATCAAAGGGTGTTGAGAAAATTGTTATCCCAATCTTTCTCGCAAACTTAAAAATCTCTTTATGCCATTCGAAAGGGGTTTCAGCTTTTTTATATAGGTCGTAAAGTTTATATCCGTTCCATAAACCACCCTTTATGAAAAAGTCTTTTTTATCGCAATCTATTGTCATTGAATCTGCATCATATGTCTGAATCTTGATTGCATCTGCGCCACATTTTTTTGCTGCTTTGATTGTCTCTAGAGCAGCTTTTAAAGAACCATTATGGTTGGCTGATAATTCAGCAACAATGTAAGGCTTTTGTTGCGGACCTATCTTTTTACCTTCAATTTCAATTATCATTTATATACCTTTTTATGATATATATTCCAATTTTATCTTAAAGGATTACAAGGCATTTAAATATCATAATTATTTTATGTAAATTTTATTTAGTCTTCTATTTCTCAGAATATTCACTTTTTTTATAGATATCCTTACTCTTTTTTAATTTTCATTATATTAAAACTTAAAAAATAGAGCTTCAACAAGTTTGTTACTTAAAAAAGGAACCTATAAAAATATTTTTTGGAGTGACAATATATTAACTTTATTATTAAAAAAAATTTTGTACAAACTTCACCATAATCTTGGATCTAAGTCACTATCATTATTCCATGCAAAATCCAAGAAGTCCTTTTTAATTAAATTTAGATTATTTTTTATATTTATTATTTGTTTTAATTCCTCTAAAGAAGTCACGCCAATCAATGCGCTTTCAATAAAGTTATTACTATTTATAAAATTTAAGGTTAACTCTAATATTGATTCTTTATTTAATTGATTTAAAAGCTTAGAGTGATGTAATTTGAATTTTTCTGAAATTGCCTTGGGCCATTTTTTATGGTTGCTAAATAAGAGACCTTGAAAGAAAATACTCCTTGCATGGATGCTAATGTCATTATTTATTAATTCTTGACAAGTTTTATTTTTAATAAGTCTTTGATCGTATAAAGAAATTGGCATTTGAATCAAACTAAATCTTTTTAATGAAACATTATCCAAATCAGAGGAAGAATAAATTGAAATACCCAATCTATTTATTAATTTTCTTTCAATAAGACTATCCAACCATTCTTCTAATAGTTCTTTACCATTTTTTTTTAAATCTTTTGTATTGTGAATTAAAAAACTATCTATTCTATTGGTTTTTAAATTATTTAATGATTTTTGAAAATTACTCTCCCAAGAATAAATATCCTTCGCCTCATAATAATTTTTTTTGATACTCATAAATTTAGTCATAATTTTTATATTCTTATATCTTGGAAGATATTTTCCTAAAACTTCTTCACTATTTCCATATGATTGAGCTGTATCAAAATTAACAATATTATTTTTTAAGGCTAGATCAATTATTTCTCCAACCTCATCTTGATTCACCTTTCCTCTAGTATTTGTATATCCATAATCCATTCCAAATTGAGCGCAACCTAATGATAAATTGACCATCTTAAATTTTTACTTATAGACTATAGACTATATCTAATAATGATTTAATAACATATTGTTGCTGAGCATCTGTAAATCCCTCAAAAACGGGCAAACTTAAAGCCTTCCTGGAATATTCTTCACTTTTAGGATAATCACCTTTTTTAAATCCAAGTTTTCTATAGTATGGCTGTAAGTGAATAGGTGAGTAATGTAATTGAACGCCAATATTTCTTTGCCTCATTTCATTAAAAACTTTCTTATGGTTTTCTTCTGAAATATTATTAAGTATTATTATCGCCAAATGAACAGCACTTTTGATATTTTTATCAATTTTGAGAAAAGAAATATTGGGTACATTAATACTTTTTTTGTAAGTATTTAAAATTTTATTTCTTTCTTCGATAATGTCTGTAATTCTTTTTAGTTGGCTTAATCCTAAAGCTGCTTGAATATCATTCATCCTATAATTAAAGCCTAAACCTTGTTGCTCATAACTCCAATTACCAAAATTAGTTAATTCAAATTTTGATTGATCTTTAGTAATATAGTGAGTTCTATAAAGCTTCATCTTTTCTGCTAAATCTTTCCTATTTGTGGTAGCTAATCCACCCTCAGCAGTAGTTATTATTTTTACAGGATGAAAACTGAAAACACAAATATCACTATATCTACAATCTCCAACTTTCCCTTCGAAATAAATGCCTCCAAAAGAATGACTTGCGTCTTCAATGATTTTAAAACCAAACTTTTCCGAAAGTTTCTTAATCGACTTCATATCACAACTTGTTCCACCTAGATGAACGCAAACAATAATTTTTGGTAGCTTACCTTTTAATTCTGCATCTTTGAGTTTTTCAGAAAGTAAATTTACATCTAATAAACCAGTTTCTAAATCTATATCTACAAAATCAATTTCAGCATTGCAATATCTTCCACAATTAGCTGATGCAACAAATGATATGGGAGAGGTCCACAAATAATCACCTTTAGTTAAGCCAAGAGCAAGACAGGCAATATGCAGGGCACTCGTCCCACTATTAACAGCAATTGAATAATTAACTTTTAAAAAATTAGATAAACTTTTTTCAAATGAAGGAACTTGATCTCCCTGGGTCAAATAGTCGCTTTTCAATATTTTTATTACGGCATTTATATCATCTTTAGAAATATTTTGTTTGCCATATGGAATATATTCTTCTTTACTTAAATTTTTTTTAGTTGAAAAAATGTTCAGTAATTTTTGCTGGATTAAGTTCCTAATTTTCACAATATTAAATCCATATTATTTTACTATTAGAATAGTATAAGGTCTATTATTAAATGTTTTTAAATTAAATTTTAAATTCATCTTTAAGAATTTAGTCTAAATATTTGTTATGAAAAAATATAAGATAAGAACATTTTTATTATTTTTAACTTTTTTGGTTTGATACTTTGATAAAATCAATTATTGACTAAATTTAATGATTAATTATTCTCAAGTAATTAAACATAGTCAAATTCTATGGCAAAATTATGAAACTTAATACCTATAAAAGTATTTTAATTACTGGAGGAACAGGTAGTTTTGGTAAAGCTTTTATAAAAGACTTATTAAGTCGAAATTTTGGTTTTGAAAGAATAATTATTTTTAGTCGCGATGAACTAAAACAATGGGAAATGCAAAATGAATTTCCAGTAAGTAAATATCCCCAATTAAGATTTTTCCTAGGAGATATTAGGGATTTTGAACGATTAAAATTTGCCTTTCAAGGAGTTGATATTGTGGTTCATGCTGCTGCTTTGAAACAAGTTCCTGCAGCCGAGTATAATCCTATGGAGTTTATAAAAACTAATGTTTTAGGAGCAGAAAATGTTGTAAAGGCTTGTTTAGAGACAAATGTCAAAATAGCTCTTGCATTAAGTACTGATAAAGCAGCAGCACCCAGCAATTTATATGGAGCAACAAAATTATGTGCAGATAAACTTTTTATCGCAGCAAGTAATATAAAGGGAAGTAGAGATCTAAGATTTTCAGTAGTAAGGTATGGCAATGTAATGGGTTCTAGGGGATCTGTGATACCATTTTTTATTAAAAATCGAGAATCTGGGTTACTTAGTATCACTAAAAAAGATATGACTAGATTTAACATTACCTTAAATGAAGGGGTAAATATGGTTATCGAGGCTCTCGAGAATAATCTAGGAGGAGAAATATTTGTTCCAAAATTACCAAGTTACCGAATTATTGATGTAGCTAAGGCAATAGCTCCTAGTTGTAAATACGAAGAAGTTGGTATTAGACCTGGAGAAAAAATACATGAAGAGATGATTACATCTTCTGATAGTTTTTCTTGTATTGAACTTAAAAATTATTACTGTATTTTGAATCATGATAATAAATTAATCGAAAAGTATAATGAGAGAGATATAGCATTTAGAAATGTACCTGATGGTTTTAGCTATAATTCAAAAGATAATAATGATTTTCTTTCTGTAGAAGAAATTAGAGAATTGATTAAATCTAATTTAGATATCAATTTTAAGCCTTATTAGTATATAAAACCTAGTTATTAAAAAAAAACTAAAATTGGTGTTGGATATTCAAATTCGTTGAATATAATAGAAAAACAGCTAGTTTAATTTGTGAATTATTTAGGGTTGTAATAATATTTATTTATTCATTTATAAATTTATGAATATAAATTTTTTAAATCGAAAAATAAATTTCATAATTTTATATTTTGTTTTTTTAATATTCATTGGTTTTTTTACAAATATATTTGAGAATACTTATTACGATAATGATTGGAATATTGGTGAATGGTTGATTTCCTATAATGGTGGTTTTGTCAGAAGAGGATTATTTGGAGAATTAATTTTTAGAATAACAATGATCATAAAAATAAATCCAATTCTTTTTGTTCAATTTATATCTTGTTCAGCATATTTAATTTTTTTATATTTACTAAAATATGTAAGAAAATATTTTTCAATTTTATTTTTACTTTCTCCAATTATTGGATTAGCTCCGATTCTGGGTAATTTTTTAATAAGAAAAGATGTTTTTGGAATAATCTCATATGCATTTTGCACTTTAATTATTAGGAGCAAAAATAATTTTAAGAATTTCTTTTTGATAAATTTTATTTCTAGTATTGCGATCCTCAATCACGAATCATATATATTTTTTGCATTGCCAAGCTTATTCATATTACATATATTTTCTAAAAATTTTTTTAGTAATAAAAGTGAAATTAGGATAATTTTTGATTCATTATTATTTTTATTACCATCAATAGCTTGTATATTTTTAGTTATTTATTTTAGAGGATCTACAGAAATAGCTTTAGAAATTCATAGAGGTTGGCAAAATCTTTCTGAAATATTACCCTCTAAATTATCCCTTTTTGAGAATAATCCAACTGGCGCTATTGCTGCAATTGGATGGAATTTTGAAAATGCTTTTCAATTACTTAAGCAAGTTCTAGATGGAACTACGAGTTATCGTCCAATTTGGAATCCAGCAGCATGGTTATATACTATTTTTATTATCTCTCAAATTTTTATTGGTGAAGGTTTAAAAAATTTTAAAAAGTTAAAAGCAAATATTCTGTTAATTCAATTTGCATCTATATCTCCTCTTTTTATATTAGGTTGGGATTATGGTAGATGGATATTTTTGTGGGTTTCTTCTTCTTTATTTTTTTGTTCTGCATTGATAGATATTACAAAAGGAGATCAATTTCTTATTTCTAGTTTTGAAAATATAGCACCCAATTTTTTATTGAGAAATATGAATGGAATTATTTTAAAGGGTAAATGGCAAATAATTTATCTTTTTATTTCAATACCAGTTTGTATGTGGAGTTTAAAAAAATTCTTTTTGGGTTCTCCTGCTTTTTATTTATTTAAAATTTTCAAATAAATATAATGTAATTAATATTTTAAAAATTCTAATAAAAATTTTATTAATAAAAATACTTATGAATCAATTATTGGAGTTGCTTATAAATATAAATTAAACTTTCTTTACATACAAAATTGCAGAAATTCTATTCTTACATTCCCAATTAGAATAAAAAGTTCTACGGGTTTTAATAATATAATCACTACCAAATTCTTTTTTAATCATGGAGATTGAATGAATATTTAGATTATCATCTATCAAAGTTGATTTATTATTCAAAAATTCTTCATTTATGAAAATCTCATGCATTAAAAAAGCCCTAAATGATTTATTTTTTTTTAGTAATTTAATATAATCCCTTAATTCTTTTTCTGAGAAATAAATTAATGTTGCTGTTGAAATGAATAATTCGCAGCTTTTATAAGCTGAAAGAATCGCATTTTGGCAATAAAAAGAATTTTTATGATCGCCAAAAAAATAATTTAAAATTTTTGCAATATTAATTGCAAATATATTTAAATCATATCCAATATAAGTTTTATTTTTCAGGAATTCTCTCAAAATTAATATTGATTTTCCATTAAAACATCCTATTTCGCATAAAGATTTATAAGTATCTATTTCTTTTATTGCGAATTCCCAAGTAATCTTCTCAGCTTTATTTGCATATTTAAATCCAAATAAATTATCCGGATGAAATAAAGACCAGAATACAAATCTTCTTTTTTTTATTTTATTTTTTAAATTTTTTATTAAGTTCATGTTTAGTGAAATCTAACATAGCTTTAACATATTAATATTTGCAACTACTGCCCCTATAAAGTTCGTAAAATAAAGATATTATAATTTTGATTTTTAAAAACTTAGTTGCATTAAACAATTAATTCAAATAAGCTAATAATTCTTTATAGTACGCAATGAGTATTGATTAAAATAACTTATAGTAATGGTTGATATTATGGAAAGAATAATTGATATAAATCAAGTATCAGTTTAAGTAATTTTTTCTGAATTTTTAAGATATGTTCAAGTCTTTCATAAAAGTTGGATTAATTAACGCTTTTATAATCTTTTTTTCCTTTGAAGCATTAGGTCAGGCTTATAAATATAAACATATAAAGCAAAAAAAGGTATTTACTTCAACTGAATATACTGAAAAATATCTTAAATATGTCAATCATCACAGGAGATACATAGTCGAAAATAACCTCAGTGATTACTCTGTGATACCTCAAAATTTAAGTTCCGATAGTATATCCGCGTACTCTTGCTATGGCATTAAGTGTGTTAGTAAGCAAAAAGATTATGAATTCTTGATACAAGGAGATTCCTGGGCTGCAGGTTTTGATCAAAATATGAAATCGTTCTTAAAAGATGACTATTCGCAAAAAAATGTCATTTCTGGCGGAACAAGCTCTTTTTCGCCAAGTAATATGGAGGGACAATTAGGTTTTTTAAGAGATGAGGGTTACACTTTTAAAAAAGTAATCGCCATAATAGATCAAACAGACATTGGGGATGAATTTTTTAGGTATAAATTAAAAACCAATCCGTCTGAAGATTTTAATACTAGCTCGAGCGTTTCCCCTTTCAATCGAGATGAACATAAAAATTACTATAATCATTCTGTTGAAGAAAAATTGCTCAAATCAACTGGAATATACTACCTAATATATAGATTAAGAGAAAGGAATAAATTAATTACCCAATCAGGACCATCCTATGTAGAAATCAGTTCACCTCTTAAATTGAAATCACCAGAAGTAGAAAAATACTTCAAAAAGCGGCTTAGATCTTATATTAATTTTATTTTTGCGAGTGAAAAACTTGAAAAATTATATATTATTACCCATGATCACTACCAACACCTTACTGGAGAATACTCAGTTTCTGTTCATCAACTAGTTTCTAAAGTTTTAGAAAATCATGTTAATTCCAATAAAATAATTCATATTCATATCAATCCCGAAAAAGAAGGATTCTGCAAAAGCAAAGATTGTTCTGACTTTTTTATTTCAAGAGATCTCGCAAGCCATCCCAAAATTAATAAATGGCCTAAAATAATTCATGCTCTAAAAAAAAGAATAAATATGGCGCAATAGATAATTTAATAATATAAGAACTTAATTAAATGCATTTCCCATGAGAGGAAAATATCTTTCAAAGTACCAAGAAATAATTTTCATATGTGCTTTTAAGAGTAATGAAAGATAAGAGGGGGGTGATCTAAAATAAATTAAAAATTTATAATATTAAAATATCAATAAATTCAAATTCCAACAGAATCATTTAAGACCTTTTGGTATATTCTCTCATATTTAGAAGTTATGATTTCTTCATTCCAGAGTTGCAGAGCCCTTTTTCTTGATCTGAATGAAATATTTTTATAATTTTTACTTTTCAATACCCATTCTATCCCTTTAATTAAATCATTTGATTCGAAGGGTTTTGCTAAATAACCAGTTTCAAAGTTTTCTACAACATCTACTAAGCCGGAGCAATTAAAAGCCACAACTGGAATACCACAACTTTGAGCTTCTGTGGCAGATTGAGGCAAGGTTTCCATTAAAGAAGGTACAACCATGACATCTGCTGCAGAATATAACAAAGCTAATGTTTGATCATCATGCAACTCACCAAGGTAAGTTAATGGCATCCCAATATCTGGCTTCTTTTTTGGTTCATATTGTCCAAAAATAATTGCCTCTAAATTATCATGACTTCTTCCAAGTCCCTGCAATGCTTCCTTTAAAAATTTCCAACCTTTTCGAGGATCATCAGTCCCTCCAATTGCACCGAAAAGAATTAATTTTTTTTGTAATGGGAGATTAAACAAATTTCTTGCTAATTTTTTTGGCCAAGGTTTGTAAACTTCTGTAGGAACTGGATTTGGAATTACTTCCACTGGCCATTTAGACATTAAAGAGGAATTTCTAACAGACTCTGCCAACCAAGTACTATTACAAACTACTTGAATAGGTTTTTTAAAATAATTTTTTTTTAATCTCCAAGAAATTAGATCTAGATCCAGTCCTTTCTCATGATTTAAACGATTTTTTTTTAAATAACCCTCAACGTACCTTCTATCATTAAGACTGTATGGGTAATGTTCAGTTCCAAGAAATGGCCACAAATCATGGAAAGTCCATACAATTGGCTTCTTAATCAATGAAATAGATTTTATTGAAATGAACTCTCCTTGCACCCAGTGTAAATTTATAATATCAGCATCGCAATTATTAATATCTCTATGAATCCTCGATGGTAGTAATGAAGAGGAGTGTAAGACTTTATTATTACTTACTTGCAATTTCTGAATTAATCTTCCAATATATCTTCTTGCTAGATACCAACCTAATAATAAATTTGAATTAGGTTTAATAATATTATTTATATCCGTTTGATAATTTACTACCTGCATTTCAGATTTGAAATTAATGCCCTTGTAATAAATGGATTTGTTAAGTCTAGAAGCGGCTCTTGCTGCACCACCTCCATAGTTAGATGTTGATAAAATTCTTACCTTCAAAATGAAAACTGAATTTTATTTAATATATCAAATTAATTAAGCATTACCTTTAAAAATCTTTATTCACAATATATTTAATTACTTATAGAAAATGAATTTAACTTAGAGATTATTTATTGGTTTGGAATTTCTGAAAATCGAAAAAATTAAAATCTTCTTTAAGTTAGCCCTATGAGGAAGTTGTTGAGTATTTTTATTTATTCAATGATAGGCCACCATTAATCGCTATATCTTGACAGTGAATATTTCCTGGTTCTGTTAATAAAAAATAAACTAATTTTGCAACTTCATAACTTGTTGTGAGTTTTTTACTTGGAGTAGAATCTGAAATATGTTTGACATTGTCCTTATCCTTTCTAGAGGTTGTCATAAATGCATCTTCTATTACGCCTGGAGAAATAAAATTCAATCTAACAGAACTATCAAAGGTTGAAGCAGATCTTGTTCTGAAAGAATCTACTCCCGCCTTAGTTGAAGCATAAATCGGATCATAGGAACCTTCTTTTGAACTTATAGATGAAGTAACAACAATATTTGTATTTTTGAAATTTTTTAGAGACTCTAAAATAGCAATAATACTAAAACAGTTAACCATCATATATTCATTAATCTCTTTTTCACTTAACTCTAAAGCTTTCTTACCTAAGAGAATTCCATGATTTAGAAAAATATAATCGAAATGATTTTTATGAATTACTTTTGTTATAAAATTTTTTATTGATAAGAAATCAGCAAAATCACAGTAAAAGTTGGAGTTTTTTTTACGGCCAACTAAATATATTCCTAAATCAGATTTATTATTGAAAATTTTAATTAATTCTTCCGCAATAGAGGAAGTGTAACCTGTAATTAATAATTTCATCTTAATTCATTGATTCGTTTTGATAAATCATCTAAAAAGAAATTAACAGCATCTAATTTGCCTTGTAAAACAGTAATACATTTGCCTTCCGAAAAAGTTTTAACTAATCTTTGATCGCCATTATCTTCTTTGAGCTTTACTTTTATAGTTGAAAAACTGCCTACCAAAGTATAAGTAAAATCAAAAAAGGATCTCATATGATCCTCTATCAATAAATTTGTTTTTTCATTTTCAAAAATTGTGCGGTTATTCAAAAGATTTTGTAAATCAAAAAAAGAATCAGTCTTAATAGAAGGTGTGAATTTAACACTTGAAACTGTATGCAGATTTGATAACCATGGATAAATAGACACAAATTGTCCATCCATTATTGTAATTGCTTGATTTTTAACTTCATCTGATGAAATCAATAAAAGTGTGCAGTATTCGTATTTAAGTTGAACTTTATTTAGAGAAAAACCAATAAAAGGATTTGTATAACTACAGTTTATTATTAAATCATATTTCCCTGAATAACCATTATTAAATTTAATTTCACCTAATTCATTATCTATATATTTTGCTTCACTATTTAAATAAAGATTTATCCCCATTTCTTTTATTTCCCGAAATAAATTTTTGTTAAGCTTCACAATATCTATATACCTTTCTTCAACTTGTATAGCTTTAAAAGCAATACCATTGGATTTATATTTAAAGGAACTTTCTTGAATATCAATTTCTTCAAAATTAATTTTATTTTTTCTCATAATTTTAAGATATTCATCTATGCTCAATAATCCATCTTCCCGAATCAAATATATGTTTTTTTCAATTGCTTTGGTAACATTCGGGAATCTTTTTTGGTAGAGATTAAATCCAATGCTTGATTGAATAATCGTTTCTTCAGATCTTGGATAATGAAATCCTAAGTGCAATCTAGCTTGATTATATTTTCCGGCAGCTTGCATTAAGCTTTCTTTTTTTTCAAAAATAGAAATCTCTTTAATGTGATTATGTTTTGCAGCCTCTAACGCAGCCATTATTCCATAAAAACCCCCTCCAATAACAGCAACTTTCATATTAAATATAAATTTCTTGATTACTAATTAGATTAATTAGTAAATCTTTATTGTTGTTAATTTAATCCTAATACTTTATGCGCTAAAAACAAATAGCTCATTAATAGAAATAATTTTTTGTACTCATTTTATATGATAAGATTTTTTTAATTCTGAAAAAAAAAGCGCCCAAAACTTTTTACATTGAATTTGTATTTCATCGTAGTCTAATGCTGCAATATTAGATTTTTCTAAGTAATTGATTCTGATCAAAGACTATGAAAATTTAAAGATTACATATGATGTTATATTTCTATGATAATTATCATTTCAAAATGGAATCAAAAGAATTAATCGAAAAAGTAATAAAAGAATTTGACTCTAATCCACTAATTATTGATGATATTGGAAATTATAAAAATGATAAGAATTATATAGAGATGATGAAAAGTTCATATTTAAAAACTCTTGAAAAATGTCTAGAATTAATTCCAAACAGGGATTCAACAATATGTGAATTTGGTTCTTTTTTTGGTATATTGGCCAAGTCTTTAAGATACTCTGGTTATGAAGTAAATGCATGCGATATCCCATTCTTTTACGATAGAGAGGCTGTAAAGAAGTATTATGCTAAATCAGGAGTTAAAAGTTTTAGTTTCAATTTAAGGGATTATAATTTACCTTTTGAAAGTTCTTCTCAAGATTTGTTGATAGCTTGTGAAACATTTGAACACTTAAATTTTAATCCTTTGCCTATTATTAAAGAAATTAATAGAATAATTAAATTAGGGGGCTATTTTTATATAGCGATGCCAAATGCAGCATCTTTAGTGAAGAGATTTAGATATTTTTTATTTGGAAAACAGCCAAACTTTACTCCTAAGCAACTATTTGAACAGCTTGATGAAAACAACAATATGGTAGTTGGTTTACACTGGAGAGAGTTTACAACAAAAGAAGTAAAACAAATGGTAGAACCTTTCGGCTTTAAAATGGTCTATAAGAAATTTGATTCAAATATTAGTTTTTTGAATTCAAAATTCTTAAATTACTTAATAAAAAAAATAATTTTTTCGATTCCAGGATGTAAACCAAATCAAATAATTATTTTCAAAAAAATCAAAACTGCTGATATTAATTTAACTATAAATAAAGATTCATAAAATATAATTAACAAATAAAATTAATCAGAGAAAAATTCTATATTCATATTTTTTCAAAAAACTAAAAATTTTTATTTAAAATGGAAAGTCTCTCTCTATAAAGATTAAAAATAATAATATTAATATCAAAAGTATATTGGATGGATAAAGTTTTTAAATTGCTAGTAATAAATTTTTTGAAGTTCAGTTTCATTTATTTTTAATTTTTGTAGAAATTAAATTATTTAAAATCCCTTTTGGTAAATAAAATAAAATAAAAATTGTATTAACAAAAGAGTAACCTATAAAAATACAAAATAAATTTAAGAGCAAAATTAATATAAAGAAAGTTTTTGATAAAATATTATAATTATTCTGTTTAAGAATTAATTTAGTTGTAACACCATACATAAATAAAGTATATAAAAAACCTATTAATCCAGAATCAAGTATTAAGCCTTGAAATCCATTGATGCTATATGCACCTGATGCCGTTATTGAGTATCTATCACTAAGAAGCTGGTCCTTTAAAAATCTTTTATGTGCATCTGTATATTTATCTTCAAAGTTAGCCAAATCAAACCTAGAGCTGTACCATCCTTTTCCAATAATCTTATCTTTAAATGAACTGATTTTAAATTTATCAAAAGTAATAAGAATTTCAATGAAACGTTTAGTTTTAAATGATGTTTTTATGTCTTTTTTAATTGAAGTTACTTTATCTTTAGAAGGCTGGCTAATATCTTCTCTCAAATATTTTAAATTATTCACTAAAGGAGAAATTCCTATAAAGGAAAAATAAATCATAGATAATATAAAAAAACCAGCTATAAATTTTCTGTTAATTAAAGAATCAAAAATTGTGAATAAACTAAAAAGAATTAAATATAGAACTCCTAGACGTGAATCATTAATAATAGTAATTAGAATTAATAGTAATGTTGAGAAAATATATCTGAATGATATCTTATAGTTATCTTTTTTAAAATTTATATAATTAGTTACTACTAGAAGCGAGCTAATGTGAAAGGCTCCTGAGCTACCCATCCACCAGTTATCTTGTACTTGATAAAAATTACCATAGTAGAAAAAAGAAAAAATATTAAATACTAAATATAAAACAAAATAAATTATAGAAGATATATTAATGATATCTAAGAAATTTCTTCTATAAAATGAATTATTTTCGAGAGTATAGAGATTTTTATAATAAGCCAATAAACATACTATGAAATATGGAATCCAAAAAATAATAATTCTTAAATCTTTTAAATAGTAAGCCCCTAGAAAAGTTGAAAAAATAAAATATCCAAAATAAACTAAAATTGAGTTATTAAAAAAACTTTTATCAAAAATATAATTTTTAATATTTCTAAATTCTTTTAAAAGAAAAGGGAGAAAAATTAAAAATAAAGTTACGTAGCCAAAAATCTTAATACTCGAAGTAATCAACATTATTGGTATAAGAAAATTTAAAGTTTTTATATAGGTTTTTAACAACTTTTTATTTTTATTTTTGATGTATCTTTAAGCTTCAAATTAAGATCAAATAAGAATAATAAATATATGAATAACTCTAATAGCTCTGCATCCATTGATGGCAGGTATATATTTTTGAGTATTTGATTATTTATAGAGACCATAAATAAATTAAGTAAATATATGAATGTAAATGGTGCCATTTCTTTCTCAAAAAAAAGGAATTTAACTTTTTTTAAAAAAGGTATGTACATTCCATAACCTAAAGCGAATAAACAAAAAATGTAGATAAACATTCTATAAGTAACATTAATTTCATATCCAAAAAAAGGAAACTTTATATTAAAAAATTCATTATATAGAATCAATAATCTATGAAAGTTGATCTCTGATTGAGAATTGATTAGATCTAAATTTTTGATTAAATCCTTAGTAATAAAGCTTAATTCTTCATACAATAAAATTGAGAAAAATAATATTTTTAATGAAATTATATTCCTATTGTAATTGTGTAAAAATTTTTTCTTATTTATAAAGATAATTCCTAAACAAAAAACTAATATAATTAATTGTAGAATCTCTGCGATTGATGACTCATATCCGAAGTTGTATGTTGTTTGAGATAAGCTTAGTAATAAAAACAGAATAAAAGCAATTATAAATCTGACCTTTTTTATACTATTAAACATAATTAATAGCTTTTACCTAAGGAGAAATTTCTTTGTTTTTTTAATATAGCACAACATATTTTATTTAAACTATAGAAATAGTAGTTGATAATTAATTATTCTTAAATAAGTAAGTGATTTGTAAAAATTTATATGCAATTGCGTTTATTTTTCTCTTCTTATTTAATCAAAAGCGCTTCAAAAAAATATAATAAAAACTAAAAGTTAATCAAAATAATAATAATAAAATTTTATATTTTTTTTGTTCTAAGAGTTTATTTTTATCTCAAAAATTAGTAACAAAGGTTATAGATTCGATCTCATCAAAAGTCATCAAAATAAAAGTTTTTTATATATTAAATAATTAGTTTATTTCTTGATTATTTTTTAAAACTATATAAATTTCTAATTACTTCTTTTATAACTTTTTTTTCATCAAACTTTTTAAGTACTGTTTTTCTGCTCTCAGATGAAAATTTTTTATATAATTTTTTATTTTCAATCAGAAGCTTAATCTTATTTGCTAAATCCCTTGAGTTTTTAGGCTTAACAAGTATTCCATTTTGCATATTTTTAATCGGACCTCTGCAATCTGGAGTATCGGCAGCAATAACTGGAATTCCCATTGACATAGGCTCTGTAATGGCTCTTGGGTAACCACCTTCTTTGTAGTAAGAGGGAAGAACAGCTATTTTTGAAAGAGAATACAAATCTGGAACATCCTTTCTGAATTTTGTCCATGTAATAAATTTATATTTTGATAAATTATTTAGATATTCAGTAGGTACTGAATCTGGATTGTTTTTTTCTTCTGCTCCAATTAAAAGTAATTTTATATTTGGATAAGTTCTATATAAAATTTTACCGGCATCTACATATTCTTTAATACCCTTTGACCATATCATTCTACCAACAAGTATTATTACAATACTATTATTTTTAATATCAAACTCTTTATGAAGTTTACTACATTTTTGCTTCCGTAATTTTTTAGGCTTGTAAATATCAGAATCTATATAGTTATAAGTTAATAATGTCTTTTTTTTGTTTAATAATTTTCTTGATGTGAAATATTTTAAATCTTTAGGATTAGTAAACCAGACAATATTTGAGATTTTAAAAGAAATTTTATATAAAAATAATAAGATTATTTTTAGAATCTTATTTTTTATTTTTTTTGAATCTAGGAAAGCAGTTCCTCTTCCCCATACAGAAATATTTATTTTATTTATACCTGCAAGTTTTCCTGCCAAAGGACTATAAATATTAGGTTTTGTACAAACGCTTAATATTGATTCGATTTTATATTTTTTGAATATTTTAAAAAGTTCGAAAAAATATAAAATATCATCAACTATATTTATGTGGCGATTCATTTTTACCTCTAAATGCATTATGTTGAATTTCCTAATTTCTTCCAAATAAAAATTATCTTTACTTAAAGGGGATATTACTATGACTTCATTACCTTGATCCTGCAAATTTTTTATTATCCATTTGCAACAAAGTAAAACTGTAAAATCTGCTGGACATATTAGACCTATTTTCATTATCTTTTTATATTAATATTACCTAAAAACATTTCATTAGTCTTAAGAAATTTATAATTGATAATTTTGATATAAAACCTGATTTATAAAATTTTAGTATTTTTTCTTTATCCGGCTTTTTCTTATATGAATTAATGCTTCTGATTTTCGGATCTGATTTCTTATAGTTTTTTGAGGATAATTTTTTTATTGCTTTTAAAACTGCAATAGGCGCTAATTCATAAGCTGTGAAATAATTATCTGCCAAACTTTTTTCAAGTTTAAATTTTTCTTCATGTATTAAATTACCTGTATCAATTCCTTTATCTATATGATGAATAGAAATTATGCCAAATTTTTGCTTATCTAGCATTGACCAGAATATAGGCTTGATCCCTCTGTATAGTGATAAATCTCCTGGATGGCAATTAATTAAAAAGAATTTATATTTTTCTGGTTCTTTTATTATCTTATGTTGAAAGCTAAAAACAATATTATTTTTTTCAAGATTAATTCTACTTAAATATTCGTTGATATCATCAATGAATTGATATTTAATTTTAGTTTTTTTTGCTACTAACTTTACGGTACTTTTAAATTTTAGAGATAATGGAATTGGGCATATACTTATTATTTTTTTAAAGAAGAAAATTATAGAAATTTGAAAAATTGAAAAATTACTCCATATTACATTATTTTTGATATTTATTTTGTTTAAATTTTTGTTCTTTTTTACTTCAATGATCTCATTAACAAATAAATTTTCTCCATTTAATTTATTTATTAGACTATATACAAACATTGGTTTGAATATGACATCTTGAGAAATTAATAGTGTTATGGTCTTATTTTTCTTCATATATTAATCTTAAAAGGTTATTATATGAAAAACTACTTTTTTTTAAAAAAAATCTTTTAATAAAAAAATACTTAATCAAAATTATCCTCTAAAAGATATATTCCTCCAGGAAGAAGCATTAATATGAATGGAATATTAATCCATGGATATCCAATAAATAAACATAATAAATTTATTATAATTAAGATTGAATAAAATAATTTATTGATAATTAAGTCATTGTAAAAAAGTATTTTTTTGAATAAGATACAAAACAATAGTGAAAAATATCCTAAGCCTAATAAACCAGTATCTAATAATAATGAAACAATTCCTTGGAGATGACTAATTTTATTTTTAGTAAAACCTTTTTTATTTAATTCATTTTCATCAATAATTCTGTTTCTTGTTGGTCCAATAGTTACTCTAGATGAATACCATCCAGAACCAAATATTTTTTCTGAAATACTTGATTCTTTAAATTTTTCTATTCCAAAGGATAGTTCCAGAATTCTGGCTGAATCGCCTCCAATTTTTTCACTATAAAGCTCTGATCTAGATGAATTAATTATTTTAATATTATTAAATAATTCATTAGATAGAGTCTTAGGTCGATAATAATCAACATTATTAAGTGAGAAAAAGTATACAGCATAGGATGATAAAGAAAATGTATAAAAACATATAAATGTAATTAATAAACTATTAATAAATTTTTTTATGCAAATTGACTTTAAAATAATGAAAATCATAAATGCTATCAAATAAATTTGTCCTAATCTTGATTCATTTAGACAAACCAAAAAAGTATAAAAACTTATTAGAGATGTGTATTTTGTAATCAATTTAAAGTTTATGTCTGACCACTTTTTAAAAAGACAATATAAAAACAAACTGCTTATATTAAAAGAAGTTGATCCTCCTACCCAAAAATTATTTTGAATTCCCCAAGGAGTTTTATAAAAAATAATACTTGTAATATTGATTACATTAAAGATAAGAAAATATATAATTGAAGCCTTAAAAATCAAATTAATATAATTCCTTTTATAGAAATTATTATTTTTTATCAAATAATTATTGAAAAAATATGCGAAATAACAAATTACAAAAAATGTAACCCAATAAATTATTACTCTATAGTCCTTAAGTGAATAAGCCCCTATAAATGATTGAATAATTAAATATAAAAAATAAAATGAGACTAACTTATATTCAAAATTACCTTTTTTAAAAAATATAATACAATTATTTAAATTAAAAATTAAAAAGGGTATTAGAAATATAAATCCAAAAGCATATCCAAAAAATTTAAAGCTGCATAAAGTAATTAAAATGAAAATAAAATTAACTACATTATTATTTTTTTCTTCTGAAAAATATTCTTTTAAAAGATTATAGTTAAACAAATTCATATTTATCTAATATTTCTACTATAGCTAATACATAATTATCCTTCTAAATAATAGAACCTTTTTTTTATTTACATAAATATTTAAAATTTCTTCTATCAAAATCAAACTAATTATTATTTGAAATTAATTTAATATAAAGTTTTTTTAATTTATTCAAGATTTTCCACGATTTTTATACATATAAATATTACTTCTGCTACTGAATTTAAAAAAGATTATCAAAAGTTTCTAATAACCTTGTTTCCATTTTTATCAACATGATTAAATATTTTTAACTTTTCTTTAATATTTTTACCAGAAATAAATTTATTAAAAACTAGTAATTCTTTAGCTTTTCGGATTTCTATCTTTGATAGTGATAAATTATGTGCATTTATAATGAGTTCTTCATATTCTTCCTTATTTTTTGCAGTAAATGGTTGTGAAAACGAATCATAAGATAATTCTTTAAGTCCCAAGCATGAAATTACTGGTATCTCATATAATGCTGGATATTCCATTTTACAAGTTCCGTGACAGGTAATCACTACTGATGCAATTCTTGCTACTTCAGGATGTAGAAAATCGCTGTCTGTAATATAAAAAAAATTATTTTTTTCTATTCTTGCCCTAATTTCAGAATCAATTTTTTGTTTTATAGGATAAACATCCGCCCACGGATGAGTTTTAAAGAACCAATTTATATTTTTATTTTTCGCACAATTATCTATTGTTAAATTAAGCCACTCTAAATAATTATTAATCCAAATATCTTCACATCTTTTTCTTGGGCAGTCAGTTATTAGATGTATAAATACTATGCCATTTTTTTTATCATTTTTGGTTATTTCTTTTATAATATTTAAATCTCTAGAATTATGTTTTAGTTCCGCTTCATTTTTTTTATATTTGAGAGGTTCTTTAAAAAGTTTTGAAATTTTAAAATTCGAAATTGCATCTTCTTTCGAATTATAATCTTTTTTTATTATATTTAAATATTTGTTCAAGGAAGATTCTGATATTTTAGATAAATCTTTTAAATCATGGGGTAAAGCTAATCTTGGATCAATTATATTTTTTGTTATTATTAGATTTATATTAAGAGAATCATCATAAGTTCTTTCCTGTATAGAAGAATAAAACATAAAAATATTATTTTTAATACAATAAGCCGAAATTCCTCCAAAAGGATATCCAGAAAATTGATCACAAGATATAGTATTTATTCCTTTAAATTTTTTATAAAAATCTATTATTTCAATTAAATAAATTAAATAAATAGACCTAAAAATAAATTCAAAGAAATGTTTTCTAATGAAACTTCCTAATTCTGTTTTTTCTCTGACATCTCCACTTCTTCTCTCAATTCCATCGATTATGCAATCTTGTAAAGAGTTATAGAAAGAGTTATATGGAAGTAAAATTCTGTGAAAAATGAAAACTAATTTAATAGGTAATTTAAAAAAAAAATATTTCAATACCAAAAAAAAGTTTTTTGGTTTTTTAGATGAGATTTTATATAAAGTAAGAGGAATATTATTACAGTTTAAAGAGTAATTTTTAGTGCAAACCTTCAAAAAAAATTCATTCCTTTTTTCATAAATAACTCGCAAACTATTTTCATCTTGTTGTTTGAAGCTTAAATTTAATAAATTTATCATTTAAATAACCTTTTAATTTAATTATATAGTTTTGAACATTAATTTTTTACTATGAAATTTAGATTAATACTAAATTTCATTTTTTATTAAATCTATTTTGTAATTAAATTATTTACTGAATCAAGAATCTTAGTAACTTCAACACCAAGTCTAAGATCACTTAAATTTGATTCGCCATTATAAATTAAATTATAGAAATGATCCAAAAGATTATTTAAAGGTAATTTATTAAAATTGTATTCGTTTTTTCTTATACTAAAATTAATAATTTTCTTATCTGCGATATTTTGACAAATAAGTTCATTTTGTATAAACGGATTGAATGAAATTATCTCTTGTTTATTATATAAGGTAAATTTTCTTTTTTTTTCAAGGAAATTATTTCCAATTAAAATTTTTGCTTCCGTTTTATTCTCAAAGACTAAATTTATTTTTATATTTTCGGATATTTTACTATTATTCTTGCTAGATATCTTTTCTGCCTTTATTTCAATAGGTACTGATTCCATTATTTTTAAACACATTGCTATATCATGCGGTCCCCAATCCCATAATGGCGTTACATCCCTTCTATAAGGTCCTTTATTTCCTCCAATACTTTCTATTGAATTAATATTATTTGTATCCGTTATATACTTTTTTATAAGTCTAAAGGTTGAATGATAAAGGAAAACATGATCAACTAATACTATTCCTTTATTTTGTTGCGCTAATTTAAGTAAGCTTTTAGCTTCAATTAATTTTGTAGTAAGAGGTTTTTCAATAATAATTGGTATTTTTTCCAGTATTAATTTACTTGCAATTTCACAATGAGTATTAGGAGGGGATGCAATAATTATTCCATCAAATTTTTGAAAACTTATAAAATCCTCATATTTAGTGAAAACTTTACAATTAGATTTTATTCCTGAGGGCTTAATTTGATTGCTTTTTAGAATAGCTACTAATTCAATATGATTAATTTTATTAATAGTTGCGATATAGTTCTTCCCCCAATTTCCAGTACCAATAAGACCTAGGTTGATTTTTAATTTTTTTTTTGTATTTTCAAACATTTGAGTAATATTTATCAGACCATTTTAAAAATCTTTTTAATCCTTCTTCAAGAGATATTTCTGGAAAAAATGATAGATCTTTAGATGCTTTTTTTATATCAGGTAATCTTCTATTGGGTTCATCTTCAGGGTATGAAGAAGGATATTCAGTGATTTTGTAATCTACGTTTTTATCAGCAACTTTTTTAAGAATTGTTGCTAGATCAATAATCGAAATCTCTGGTCCTGTATTTCCTATATTATATGCCTCGCCAGGTTTCCCATTAAGTATTACTAATAAAAAACCAACAATTGCGTCTGTTATATAACAAAAAGTTCTTGTTTGATTTCCAGTACCATAAATATTAAGAGGTTTATTTTTTTTAATTTGACTTGCGAAATTAGGTAGAACTCTATAATCTTTTTCTTGCATGCCTGGACCATAAATATTAAATGGCCTTATTGTATTGGTTGATAAACCTTTATAGTTAAAGTAAATATCACATAGAGTCTCGCCTACTCGCTTGCTTTCGTCGTAACAAGCTCTTGGACCCTGACATGAAACGTTTCCTCTGTAGCTCTCCTTTATTGGAATTTCTCTTGGATCTGGGTCGCCATATATTTCAGAAGAAGAAAAAAAACAAAAACGAGCTTTGTTTTTCAAAGCAAGCTCTAACATATTTTGAGTACCAGTTATAGAAACTTCAAGTGTTTCTATTGGATATTTTTTATAGTAAAAGGGACTAGCAATTCCTGCGGCATGGACTACATAATCTATTTTATCTTCATAGAGAAACGGTTTAGTAACATTATGATTAACAAATAAAATGTTTTTATAGCTTGGAAAGTTAGAGCCTTCATCTCCGGAAGCTATTAAATTATCTAGTACTATAACTTTTATTGGCTTAGCAAGCACATTACAAGATAAAAAATTAAATACCTCAATAAAGTATCTCCCTAAGAAACCTCTACCCCCTGTTAAGACTATGGTCTTATCAGAAAGATTTTTTACTGAATCCCCTAATTTATTGACTATTTCTTTAATATCAGAATCTAAAAAAAATGAAGTCATAACTAAATTACTTTTACTTCGGGTATTGGAATTATAAACTTACCATTTTGACTAGTAAAATATTTATGATTATTAATTATCGATTCTGCGAAATTCCAAGCAAGTATCAAAATATAATCTGGTTTTTTTTCTTTTATAGTTTCTGATGAATAAATAGGAATATTAAGACCGGGTGTGAATTTACCTTGTTTTAAAGGATTATCATCAACTATAAAATCTATACATTCTCTATCAATTCCTAGTTGATACATTAATGTTGTAGCCTTAGCAGGAGCTCCAAAACCTGCGATGGTTTTCCCTTCGCTCTTTATCTTACTAATTAATTCATTTAGTTTAGTTTTAATTTGTAATATCTTATTTGAAAATTTTAAAAATTCTTTTATGTCATGAAGACCTAGTTTTTTCTCTAATTCTATTAATTCTTTAATTGAGTCTTCCACACTTCTTCCCCCATTTTTTCTTTGGACAACACCCCTAATAGAACCACCATGTGTCGAAATCCTCTCTACATCTATAAATTCCATATCATTTAATTCAAAGAATTTTTTTAGAGGTTTTACAGAATGGTATGCTAAATGTTCATGATAAATAGTATCAAAAAGAGATTTTTCATAAACATCTACTAGGTAAGAAACTTCAAATATAAATAAACCATCTGGAGAAAGTATTTTTTTTATACCTTTTATAATTTCTCTCAAATTGTCAGAGTGAGCAAAAACATTATTAGCAGTTATTATTGATGCTTCACCATAATCACTAAGGATATTTTGAGCTAAATCTTCATCAAAAAAAGAAGTAATAGTCTTTATACCTTTTTTTGAAGCTTTTTTAGATATTGATATCGCAGGATCAATACCAAGTATTTTGTAACCATTATCTTTGAAAAATTTTAAAAATGTTCCATCGTTTGATCCTATATCTAGAATTAATTTATTTTTGTTAGGATTATATTTTGAAATTATTGAATTAAAGTAATTTTCGAAATGTTTTATGAAAACAGAAGAAGTTCCTGAAACATATACATAATTTTCAAATAACTTTTTTGGATTTACAACTGTAGTCAATTGAAGGTGAGAGCAATCTGAGCATAAAAATAACTCAAGAGGATATTTTTCTTGCTTAATACTTAATTCATTTTCATTAATAAAAGCGTTTGCAGGTGGCGTGGGTTCTAATTTTAAAGCAGATTTTAAATTATTTGAATTGCATAATCTACAATCTTTTCTTATGAAGAAATTCATAATTTTTCTTCGTTTTGATCAGGACTCCAAGATATTAGACCCTTATTGTCAATCATATTGATTCTAATAACATCTTTTTCATATGTTTCCTGATCTCTGGGATTTCTAGATAATGTTAAAAATGTTGTATCCTCATTGAATTTCATAGCATGATCTACCATAGGGGGCGTAAAAACCATTTGGCCTTTTTTAACCAGAATTTTTTCTGGTTCTTTTTCTGATCCTGTCTTTCTATGAAAATACTCTATTGAACCACTTATAACATAGCAATAATGCCAATCTGTTTTATGAAAATGATTAGCTCTTATAGAACCTTTCTTAGAATTTATCATAACGGCGCTTCTCATTAGTTTGTCAACAATTGGTTGAATGCCCCCTCTATTGTCAATAAATGGTTTTTCTAATTTAATGATTGGATTATCTAAGTATTTAGAATATTCTTCAGGTAAATTTTTTTCAAATTCAACATTCTTTTCCATTTTATTTTTTTTATTATCCGGTTATCATAACTCAAAATATTATTCACTCTTATAAATTATCAAGTTTTTTTATTTAACATTACTTATTTTATTTTTTGGAACATTAACCTTCTAGCTAGAAAAAATACATAAATCTTTTTAGGAATATTCAGGATAAAATAAAAAATTGATCTTTTCTCTCTTCCTTCATGTAAATAATCAAATTGAAATCTATCGGCATAGTTGTTTTTTATAATAAATTCAGGGTGTTTTAAATCACCTAAAACTTTATCAGTTAATGTTGATTTGTTTTCAACCAATGTATGTGTAGCATCTTTACCATATCCTATGTTCCTTACTAAGTTCCTATTAGGAACGATTGTTAAACCACTATTTATAAGACAACAATAAACCCATTGCAGATCCCAAGTATTAAAGTGCCTTGGATTATCATAAGTTTTTTCCCACATGCTACTCCAGTATTTTCTTTCAATAGGATCTTCAAGCATAGATTTCAAAAGATCTGATTTTTTAATATCAGGCCAATTCTTTATTTCTAAATCAAATTTTTTCCAACATCTTCTCCAAGTTGCCCATCCCCATACACCAACATGTTTACTAAAATAATAACTTGCGTTTCCATGCCATTTGCCTTTTTGGAAATTATTCCCACTAATGCACCAAATTCTTGTATCGTGCCTATATTTGCTCAATAATTCTTCACAATAGGGTAAGAATTCTGGCCCAGGAACTGTATCATCTTCAAGTATTATTCCTTCTTCAACTTGCTCAAAGAACCAACTAATTGCAGAGCTTCCTCCTTCATAAAGACCTTTATTCTTTTTACGATATAGTTTCGTAATTTTGCAAGGCCAGTCAATTTTATCTTCTATGAGTTTTCTAGTTTCTTCAACTTCATTAATATCATTTTTTGAGTTTTTACGAGGACCGTCACAATGTACATAAATTCTTTCTGGATTAAACTTTCTAATAGCATCTATAACTTTATTTGTTGTGATAGGTCTTCTCCAAATAATAAGAAGAATTGGAGTTTTAAATCCCACTATAATTTATTAAATAGATTTATTATAAAGCGTTAAATGATAGCCTTCTAGCAATTCACTTATACAAAACTAATCTGTCACATAATTTTTAATGCAAAGATAGTTTTAATAAGCTTTTTAATGGTGTATTTATATTAAGCCACTAAAAATATTATATCTAGATCTCTATAGTCTTAATTAGTTTAATAAGTTAATAGCTAGTTCAATTATTTAAAAATAATTTGATTTTTAATAATTAAAGAATTATTTTTTTTATAAAATTAACCCCAACTTTTATTAAATAATTTTTTTTTAAATGACTTATTTTTGGACTAAAAATGAATTATAGTTAGGCTCAATCTTTTAATATTAGATAAAATTAAAAAAATTATTTAAAATGGAAAGTATTTCTTTTATAAAAATATTAAAGACCTTCTTTTTTAATTTAGAAAAAAAAAGACAACGACAAATATTATTTTTATTTTTACTTGTTATCTTGGCTGCTTTCGCAGAGACAATTAGCCTAGCATCAGCTTTTCCTTTCTTACAAATAATTATTGATCAAAGTTATATTTGGGAAAATGATTTTTTAAATTCTTTTTTACTTTTTTTAGGAATCAATAGAAGTGATAATATTATATTTCCTATATGCGTTTTATTTGGTTCAACTGCATTTTTTGCAGGTGTTATTAAAAGTTATAACTTATGGTATGGTATAAAAATTTCTTCATTAATAAGTTCTGATTTAAGTTATCTATGTTTTAAGCAAAATTTATATCAAAATTATGAAAATTCTATTGAAAAAAATAGTAGCGACTTAATAACCAATAATACAGTATTTATTAATGAAGCAAATGCTATATTTTCTTCTTCAGCAAGGTTATTAAGTAATATTATAATAGGTCTTTGTATTTCAATATATCTTATTTTCCTTAATACAAAATTAGCATTATCTTCAATATTCATTTTTATAATAGCCTATTTTTTAATTGGGAAATTCTTGCAAAAAAAATTATTAAAAAATAGTATTTTAATAGAAGAAAATTCAAAAAGGCAAACTCAAATTATTCAAGAATCTATTGGATCTTTTAGGGATATATTATTAAATAGTAATCAAAAATACTTTCTTAATATTTATAAAAATATTGACTATGATTTGAAGGCTAAGAATGCTGAAAATATTTTTTATAACCTTTTTCCTAGGTATGCAATTGAGGGTTTATTTTTGTTAATACTTTCTATTTTAGTTTTTTTTATAAGTCTTAGAAGTACTGATTTTGTCAATATTATTGCAATACTTGGTTCGTTTGCTATCGGTGGCCAAAAACTTCTTCCTTGCATGCAGCAGAGTTATGGAACTTGGTCTTACATTATAGGATCTAAATACTTATTGATAAATATTCTTAAATTATCTAACCAAAAACAAGATATTTCGCTTATTAATTATGAGCCAAAAATATTTGATTTTAAAGATAAAATTAAACTCAATAATATTTGCTTTAAATATTCTGGAACTGAAAATTATATTTTAAAAAATTTTAATTTAGAAATTTCTAAAGGAGAAAAAATTGGAATCATTGGTCAAACAGGAGTTGGGAAAAGTACAGTTGTAGATATTATTATTGGTCTTCTTGAGCCAACTAATGGATCATTAGTAGTTGATGAGAAAAATATTTATGATTACCGCTATCCTCAAAGAAGATTGGATTGGAGAAGAAATATAGCCCATGTTCCTCAAAAAATTTTCCTAAATGACGCTACTATTGCGGAGAATATTGCATTTGGGGAATCATTAAAAGAAATTAATTTACGAAAAGTTCAAGAAGCAGCAAAGAAAGCAGAGATACATCAATATATATCTAAACAACCCCTTAATTATTTTGGCAGGATTGGTGAAAATGGCATAAAACTTAGTGGAGGGCAAATGCAAAGAATTGGATTGGCTAGGGCTTTTTATAAATCATCTGAGATAATAGTTCTAGATGAAGCTACTAGTGCTTTAGATACTTTTACCGAAAGTAAGATTATCGATACTGTTTTTAAAAGTAGTAAAAATATTACCATAATTTTAGTCACGCATAGAGAAAATTCAATTAAAGCTTGTGATAAAGTTGTAAGCATTTCTCATAGTAGTTTTGATTAAATAAATAAAACTTTATTTGATTATAAGGACAACTAAATTTAAGACTTTATGAAAAAAATCCTTTTTGTGATTAAAAGCTTATTATCATCATTTGATAATGGAATTATTTTATATTTTGCTTCCTCTCATGGACTTGGAAATAATTTAATTGAGATATCAGTTTTAAAATCTTTATATCCAGATCAATTACTTTTTGCTTTTACTCCATGCGTAGGACTTGAAATTTTAGATACAAAAATGGTTTATCTAAAATATAAATGGTCTATAAAAAACAGATTGATAATGATTTTTCTTAAGAGGATATTTTTAATTTTTTCTAAACTGCGAATTATTTCTCTTATTTATGAAAATTTTGAAAAACATGCAGGATATATTATCAAAAAAGAATATGGTTTTTTTAGAAAAATATCTCTAGTCAGATTTAATTCATATTTTCAAATAGTAAGATACTTAGATAAATTAAATTTAACCATCTCAGATATTAGGTATGAGAATGAAATAAAAAAAATAACTCACTTTAATAAAGAACTTGAATCTATTGATTGGGAGCAAACATGTTTTTTACACATAAGAAGAGGAGATTATATTCAATATCCTGATAAAGAACTTCCTGCAATTCTTGATCTTTCTTGGTACTTAAAAGCCATAAAAATGTTGGAAAGTAAGTATAAAATTAAAAATTATATAGTCTGCTCTAATGACATTTTTTATATTAGAGACACGTTAGCATTTGATAAAAGAAATATAATTTTTCATAGTAATGTAATTGAAGAACTATGCATCATGGCAAAATGCAGATATGGTATTCTTTCTGCAAGTTCATTATCCTGGTGCGCTGCTAAATTATCGAAAAAGAAATACAAATCAAATAATTTTTTTATTGCCCCTAAATATTGGATTGGACATAGAAGAAAAAAATGGATACCTTTTCAATTTGAATTTAAATGGATAAACTATTTATAAAAATATGATTATTTAATTAAGGCTAAATTCTGGTACATATACGTATTTTACAAGTACATTAGTCGATAAAAAAGAAAATCTATTAATGTCTATAAAATAATCGATTAAGTTTATAAATAATAAAATTAATTTCCTTAAATATTTATTTTTTGATAATTTATAGTTACATTTATTGTGAAATTTATAATCATAAAGTAAGAATTCCTCAGAGAAAGTAAGATTGTTTTTTTTGCGGTTTGTATTAATTATTTTTTTTGACTTTAGAAAGATATTTTGCTGATTACTCCAACTTATAAATGTTTTAAAACTATTATGAGTATATTTTTTAATTTCTTCTAAAGTAAAGAAAAAATCAACTTTTTTAATATTATTGTCCTCAAAGGAAACTATAAGATAATCGAAATCATTTTCTATATGATCAATATTTTTAAGCTTTCCTAAATTAAGATCATTTTTATTAAGAATAAAATTTTGAATTAAATTAGTGCAAATAAAGTTATCATTATTTTTGAAAAATTTTTTTTCCCTAATTCCATTATTACCTATTTTTAAAAATAATATATATTTATCGGCGAAAATCTCATTTGCAGAAATGAATTTATTTAATTCTCTCATTATAATTTTTTAGTTTATTTATATTTAAGTTTCGTAATTTAAATTTTTGTTTTATATTTATCTTAACATATAATTTTGTTATAAAAACGAATTTTTTTATGGAAGTAAAACGTTTATTTGATATCTTTCTTGGATTATTAATTTTAATAATAATATCTCCTTTAATTATTATTTTCTGCTTAATAATCTATCTTTATGATGGATATAATCCGATATATATTTCATCAAGGGTTGGTAAAAAGGGAAAATTATTTAAAATTTATAAATTACGTTCTATGGTTATTAATGCGGATAAAATTGGTGGAACTTCAACAAGTAAATCTGATAAAAGACTTTTGCCTTTTGGTAAATTAATAAGGAAGCTTAAGTTAGATGAACTCACTCAAATTATTAATGTAATAGATGGGACGATGTCATTTGTAGGACCAAGACCTAATACTCCTTTTGACGTAAATCTTTACTCATCTCAAGAACAAAGATTACTTTCTGTAAGGCCTGGAATTACAGATTTTTCATCAATTGTTTTTGCTGATGAAGGTGAAATTTTAGATAAGTTTGAAAACCCCGACCTTGCTTATAATCAACTTATAAGACCATGGAAAAGTAGATTAGGACTTTTTTACCTTGAAAAATCTAATTTATTACTAGATATTTTATTGATTCTCTTGACCTTATTTAATTCTATTAATAGAAGTAAAACCTTAAAGATTCTCTCAAAAACTGTAATGATGAATAAAGGTTCTATTTCTCTTGTTGAGATAGCAAGTAGAAAAAATGATTTAGTTCCAACACCTCCCCCAGGCTTTAGCGAACCAATAAATAGAATTTAAATTAATATTTTAAGATATATTTTTAAATATTTAACTTAAGCAGTATTATAAAGTTTAATTAAAAAAATTAACCATCCAATATTCCATAATTACTTCTACAAGGAATTCTTCCAAAACTTTACAGAAAACTCTCAACTCAGTAATTTACCAAGATATAAAGCCCAAATATCATATTTTTGTTGATTGTGAATCTAAAGATAAAACTAAAGAAATAATAGAATACTATAAAAAAGAAAATATCGAGACGGAGGTAATTATATTAAATCAAGATTTAGTGGGTATATATAATGCATGGAACCAAGGTTTAGCTTACTTATTAGCTCTTGTTGATAATAATCACTTTATTATCATACTAAATAGTGATGATTGGCTTGATGATAAATACATATCAATAATATCAAAGAATAATGAGTATGATTTGATAGCAGGTTCTTGCATGGTTCATTATGAAAAAGAAAGTTTTATTAGACCATGCAGAAATCTTAAATACCTCCCATTTTTTATGCCTATAATGGATCCATCTTTATGTATTAAAGCTGCTGTTTATAGGGAAATAGGCATTTATAGAGAAAGGTTTCAGGTCGCTGCAGATCATGATTTTGTTTTTAGAGCTTATGAAATGGGATTTAGTTTTAGAGTAATTAATGATGTTTTGGTTAACGTTAAGATGGGTGGATATGCATATCAAAATAAAGATAAAGCTTTTTTGGAACAGCTAGAGTTATCAAAAGAAAGGTGTTTATTACCAATACCTGAATTGGCTTTTATTTATAGATTATTAAGATTCCCCAGATTTAGATTCTTCGACTTTCTATAATTAATGTATCAATTAAATTTTTTATCTTTAGGTAAAAGTAAAATTTTTGATAGAGAATAAAAATGAGAATTTATAAAACAGCTCAAGGTAGATCTTCACTATATTTAGCCATAAAAGCTTTGGCAATTAAAAATAAGAAATATATAATTACTCAAGCTTTCACTTGTTCTGCAGTGCCTGAGGCAATAATATTCTCAGGATTCAAGCCTTTTTGGTTAGATATCGAGTTAGATACTTTTTCAATTGATATCAAAAAAATTAGGTCAGTTTTTGAAAAGTATCCTGATCAATTTGCTGCAATTTTTATTCAACATACATTTGGATTGACCCCAAAGAATTATGAAGAAATAAAAATTTTGGCAAAAAAAAATAATATTCCAATTATTGAAGATAGATGTCACTGTAATTTTATAAAAAACTACAAAGATTTTATAAATAATAATATTCGAGAAAAGATTGCTTATTGTTATTCTTTTGAGAATGCTAAACCAATAAATTTAGGCAGAGGAGGCGTTTTGATGGTTTCTAACTTATCAGGCTTAGAACTGAGAAAAATAGAAAATGAATTTAAATTATTTAAAAATCAAAATTTCTTAAAATCAATTCTTCATTTGAATATTGCAATCTTTTATAACTTCTTTTTTAAAACAATTTTTTATTACCCAATACTTATGTTTTATAGAAAATTAGCTGCTAAAGGGTTAATGCCTTCAAACTTTAACAAATTTTTAGATGATTTTTCTTGTGAAAAGATTGGTTTTTTGCAAGATAAAATAATTTCATTTTTAATTTTTGCTTGTAGGCTTTCTTTAGATAAAAAAAGTAATCCTTTAATAAAAAAATTCTTCAAAAACTTCCTAAGTAAATATTTTGTTAAAGAAAAAAGATTTCCAATATATGTACAAAATAAGGAAAAAGCAATTTCTTTATGCAAGAAAAATTTTACTCCTGTAAAAGATTTTTTTAATACACCAATTCAACCATTAAAACCTAATGAATACAATAATGTAAACTACACTAATAAACTTTGCCGCAAGGCTGAGGAAGCATCTAGACATATAATAAGTCTAGATAAAACTCCATCTGAGAGATTCTTAAAGAAAATCAAGAATTAAATTCTCTTCAAACCTAAGAATATAATACTTTTTAGTTATGGATTATAAAACTAAAATAAATTTAAAAGAAATAGTAATAAATTTAATAGAACAAATAATTAGTCTTAAAACTTATATTAGGATTTTAATTTTAGTTTTATTAGATATATTCATAATAAATATTTCTTTATTAATTTCATCTGTTTTATTAAGTGTAGAAAATATATATTATTTTGCATACCAAGATTATAAATTGCTTTATTTTCTTATTTTGTTTTCAATTCCTATATATTACTTATCAGGTCAATACAGAGATGTGACCCGTTTTATAGGAAGCAAATCTATTTATAAAATAATGTTTAGGAATGGGATATTAGTTTTACTTAATTATCTTATATTAAGATTCCCGATTAGTCTTGGGTTCGTTATTTGGACTTTTATTTCTTCAATAAGTTGTACTTTGAGAATCATTTTAAGGGATATTTTAATATATATAAATAATAGAAGAAATGATAATTCTGGAGTATTGATTTATGGTGCTGGGGCTGCAGGTGCAAGATTATTAAAAATACTAAAATTGGAAAATAAATTTTTAGTTAAGGGCTTTATAGATGATGAAAGATCTTTATGGGGTAGATCAATATCTGGTGTAAGAATTTATCCTCCTTCAGAGATCGAAAATCTTAAATTGAATAAAAAAATAAAAAAAATACTACTCGCAATTCCCTCAATTAATAAAGATCCTTTAAGAAGAATTTTGATGGATCTAATTAAATTTAATATTAATGTTTTGCAGATTCCTAGATTGACAGATATCATTACTGGGAAAGCAAGTATAGATAATCTTAGACCTATTAATGTTGAGGATTTTTTAGGAAGAGATGTGGTTCATCCTCAATATGAATTATTAGCAAAAGATTTTAATAAAAAAATTATTCTTGTTACAGGTGCAGGAGGTTCAATTGGTTCAGAATTATGCAGAGAACTTTGTAATTTTAACCCTTCAAAAATAGTTTTATTTGAAATTAGTGAACCTGCTTTGTATAGAATTTACCAAGAATTAAATAATGATAAATTCAAACATATTGAATTTTTACCACTACTTGGTTCAGCTTCAGATTTTAATTTAGTAGACAAGATTATTTCTGAAAATAAAGTTAATATTGTTTTTCACGCAGCAGCTTATAAGCATGTCCCATTAGTCGAAATGAATCCTCTTGAGGGGGTTAAAAATAATGTTTTTTCTACAAGGGTTGTATGTGAATGCGCAAATAAAAATTTTGTAGAAAAATTTATTTTAATATCTTCAGATAAGGCTGTAAGACCTACAAATTTAATGGGGGCTTCGAAAAGGATATCTGAATTATTAGTACAAGCATACCAGCATAAAGATTCGAATGAATCATCAGAATTATCAAATAGAACTACTTTTCTAATGGTCAGATTTGGAAATGTTTTAAATTCCTCAGGTTCAGTAATACCACTTTTTCAGAAGCAAATAAAAAATGGAGGGCCTATAACATTAACTCATGAAAAGATTACTCGATATTTTATGACAATTAATGAGGCTTGTCAGTTGGTAATACAGGCAACATCTTTTGCAAAAGGGGGAGATTTATTTCTTTTGGATATGGGTGAACCCATTGAAATCAAGAAATTAGCTAAACAAATGATTTCTTTAAGCGGTCTCACTTTAAAAGATGATTCTAATCCTGAAGGTGATATTGAGATAGTAATATCAGGTCTTAGGCCGGGTGAAAAACTTTTTGAAGAACTTTTAATTGAAAATAATGCTTTAGCTACTAAGCATCCTTTAATATTTAGAGCAAAAGAAAATTATATTGAGTATTCTTTATTAATGCCTCTTCTAGATGAATTAGAAAAATGTTGTTCTGAACAGGATTTAGAAAATACTTTTTCATTGATTTCTAAAATTGTACCTGAATGGAAAAGATTTAATGAATAAAAATCTTACTACTCTAACTATTTGCGTAACTGGCGCTGCGGGTTTTATAGGTGCAGCTTTTTGTCAGAAACTATTGCTCAATGGTGTAAAAGTTGTGGCAATTGATAATTTAAATAATTATTATGATCCCAAATTAAAAATAATGAGGTTAAAAAATATTGAACAAAGTTTAAATTTCGACAATTCTTTATGGGATTTTTACGAGGCTTCCCTCGAGGACTATTCTTCTCTAGAAGAAATCTTTAATAAAGAAAATCCTACGATAGTTGTAAATTTGGCTGCACAAGCTGGAGTAAGATACTCTCTTAAGAATCCATTTTCTTATGTTCAGTCTAATTTGGTTGGATTCTCTAATATTCTTGAAATTTGTAGAAAATTTTCTATTTCCAATCTAATTTACGCATCAAGTAGCTCAGTATATGGTGGCAATAAACTTCTTCCATATAATGAATTACAAAATGTAGATCATCCCATAAGTTTCTATGCTGCAACAAAAAAAGCAAATGAATTGATGGCCCATTCTTACAGCAGTTTATATAATATTCCATCTACTGGTCTTCGCTTTTTTACTGTTTATGGTCCATGGGGTAGACCTGATATGGCGCCAATGTTATTTGCAAATTCAATATTAAAAGGTGAAGAAATTTTTGTTTATAACTCAGGTAAAATGATGAGAGATTTCACTTATATTGATGACATAATTGAAGTTATTTGGAGATGTTGTAATAAGCCTGCTACATCAGAAAGTAACTTTGATATGTATGACCCTAATCCTTCATCATCATTTGCTCCACATAAGATTTTTAATGTTGGGAATGGAACATCTATTAATTTAATGGATTTTATTAATATTTTAGAATCTGAGCTTGGTATTAAGGCAAAAAAAATTTTCAAGTCACTACAGAAAGGGGATGTAATTGCAACTCATGCAGATACAACAGAAATAAAAGAATGGATAAATTTCTCGCCAAAAACTAATTTAAAGAACGGTATTGAGTTATTCTCAAAGTGGTTTCTTGATTTTTACGAAAAAAAGTACTAAAGCCCATAATAAAGAGTCAACTTATAATATAGTTTTATTGTTTATAGATTAAATTAATAAAGAATATATTTATGAACAATATTTTGATAACTGGAGGTAGTGGATTTATTGGAAGTCATACTTGTCTTTGCCTTATTCAAAAAGGGTATAAGGTAATAATTTTTGATAATTTAACTAATTCTAGTTATGAATCAGTTAGCAGAATAAAAAAAATTTTAGGTAATTTGAATATAGATAGCAATAACAAATTAGACTTTATTAATGGAGATATTAGAGATGAAGAGTTATTAAATAATATTTTTAAAAAATATAAATCTCAAAATGAATCTATAAAAAGCGTAATTCATTTTGCTGGCCTAAAATATATTTCCGAATCAATAATTAGCCCAATAGATTACTGGGATCAAAATTTTGGAGGTACTTTATCCTTAGTAAAATCAATGGCAAAAAATAATTGTAAGAAATTAGTTTTTAGTAGTAGTGCTACAGTTTATGGCTCAAAATATAAATCAACCTTGAAGGAAAATTTTTATAATTTTCCAATTAATCCTTATGGAGAAACAAAAAATACTATTGAAAAAATGCTTAATAATATTCAATATGCAGATAAAAAATGGAGCATTATGAATCTTAGATACTTTAATCCAATCGGTGCACATATATCTGGTTTGCTAGGTGAGTCTCCAATATTAAAATCCGATAGTTTGTTTCCTTCTATATGTAGAGTAGCCTCTGGTGAATTAAAAAAATTGAAAATTTATGGAAATGATTGGTTAACTAGAGACGGAACATGTATTAGAGACTATATACATGTTATGGATGTAGCTGAAGGTCATGTTAAAGCATTAAACTTTTTATCCACTAGAGGAGACGGAATAAGTTCTGTTAATTTGGGTTCTGGGAAGAATACAACTGTTTTGGAATTGATTAAAGTTTTTGAAAAAGTAAATAAAGTAAAGATTAATTATGAGTTTTCTTCTAAGAGAATTGGAGACCCACCAATACTGATTGCAAATATCTCATTGGCCAAAAAATTGCTGAAGTGGAAACCTAGAAGAAATATAGAAAAAATGTGTATCGATGGTTGGAAATGGTATTTATCAAATATGTAAGAAAAAAATCATCTTGTAATTTTTAAGTTAAAAATCTTGATAGTTTGAATTATTAAATTCATTTATTGTCTGTTTTAACCCCTCCTCTAGTTTTATTTGACTATACCAACCGAGTTTATTTAAATTACTTACATCCAGTATCTTTCTGGGAGTTCCGTCAGGTTTGGAATTATCCCATATTATTTTGCCTTTATAATTTAAAATTTTTGAAATTTTACTTGCTAATTCTGCAATAGAAATATCTTTGCCAGTTCCAATATTTATATGATTAAGTATATTCCCTTTACTATCTCTAGGAGCATTATCTAGAAATGGATCCCATTTTTCTAGAAGGAATATACAAGCATCGGCTAAGTCATCAACATGTAAAAATTCTCGCATTGGATTCCCAGTTCCCCAACAAATTACATTTTCCTTTGAATATTTTTTGGCTAAGCAAAACTTACGTATCAATGCTGCCAATACATGACTTGATTGCGGATCATAATTATCTCCTTGTCCATAAAGATTTGTAGGCATAACACTTATTGCATCAAATTTATACTCAATTCTTAGTGATTCGCAAAGTTTTAATCCTGCTATTTTTGCAATTGCATAGCTTTCATTTGTTTTTTCTAGAGAACCATTTAATAAATATTCTTCTTTAATTGGCTGTATAGAATTTCTTGGATAAATACAACTACTTCCAAGAAAAAGAAGTCTTTTAACTTTTATTGATGATGCAATCTCAATTAAATTATTTTGAATTTTTAAATTCTCTATAAGGAATTCGAATGGGTATTCATAATTAGCTAGGATACCACCCACTTTTGCAGCAGCGATAATAACTACATTAGGTTGATTTTTTAGAAACCAATTTTTTACATCGATAAAGTTGAAAAGATCTAAATCATTCCTTGAGGGAGTAAGTAAATTTAAATAATTATTTTTTTTAAAAGCTCTATGCAAGGCTTTGCCAACCATACCATTTGAGCCAGCAATAAATATTTTATCTTCTTTTTTTATAAGTTTATGCATAAAAGAATTTTTTATTTAATTATTTATCTGGTTTTAAGCCTTTTTTAATGAGAATGACTTCTTTTTCAGCTTCTTTTAAATCAAACCTTATCATTGACTCTATTAAACTCTCCAATGAAATTTTAGGAGCCCAACCTAATTTTTCTCTAGCCTTTTTCGCATTCCCTAATAATGTGTCAACCTCACAAGGTCTAAAATACCTTGAATCAATCCTCACAATAATTTCTCCAGTATCTGATCTTCTTCCTACTTCATTTTCGCCTTCACCCTCCCAAATTATTGCTTTTGAGTTTTGTTTATTCCAACCTAATTTTTCGGCACTTATTTCTAAAAATTCTCTAACACTCGCCTGTCTTCCAGTGGCAATCACATAATCATCTGGCTCATTTTGTTGAAGCATTAACCACTGCATTCTTATGTAATCTTCAGCATGTCCCCAATCTCTTAATGAATCAAGGTTCCCCATATATAAACAATCATCTAGACCAAAATGGATCCTTGACAAACCTCTTGTAATTTTTCTAGTTACGAATGTTTCACCTCTTCGATAACTTTCATGATTAAAAAGAATCCCATTACATGCAAATATTCCATATGACTCTCTATAGTTAATTGTTATCCAATGTGCGTATAGTTTTGCTACACCATAGGGACTTCTAGGGTAAAAAGGAGTTTGTTCATTCTGTGGTATTTCTTTGGTTAGTCCAAATAACTCACTAGTGCTTGCCTGATAAAACTTTGTTTTTTCAGTAAGGTTTAATATTCTTATTGCTTCTAATATCCTCAAAGTGCCAAGTGCATCTGAATTTGCTGTGTACTCTGGAGATTCAAAACTTACTGCTACATGACTTTGAGCTCCAAGATTATAAATTTCGTCTGGTTGAATTATTTGAATAATCCTAATTAAATTTGTACTATCAGTCAAATCCCCATAATGTAAAATGAAACCATTTTTTTGAATATGAGGGTCTTCATAAATATGCTCAATTCGTTGGGTATTAAAACTACTCGATCTCCTTTTTAATCCGTGAACTTCGTAATTCTTTTTTAGTAAAAATTCTGCTAGATAACTACCATCTTGTCCTGTAACTCCTGTTATAAGAACTTTCTTCATATTATTGCTTATTTATTGAAGTATAATATACCTTAAATATTTTAATAATTAATCAGCGAAATCCAAATACAACCATGGAAAATAAAAAAATAAGTAATATTAGAAATATTTGTTGCATTGGGGCAGGGTATGTTGGAGGTCCTACAATGGCAGTACTCGCAGAGAATAATCCTAATATAAGAGTTAATGTTGTTGATACTAATAAATCGAAAATTGAATTATGGAATAGTGAAAATTTAGATGAATTACCAATTTATGAACCAGGATTAACTGATTTGATAAGTAAAAATAGGGGTAAAAATCTTTTCTTTACATCAAATATTTCAGATTCTATTAGGAAAGCAGATATGATTTTTATATCTGTGAATACTCCCACTAAAACAAAAGGACTTGGAGCGGGATATGCGAGTGATCTTAAGTGGGTTGAATCAAGCGCTAGACAAGTTGCAAAATTTGCAGATGGGCATACAATAGTTGTTGAAAAAAGTACTTTACCAGTAAGAACAGCTCAAACAATTAAATCAATTCTTCTGGCTTATGAAGAAAAAGGAGATTTTCAAGGAAATAAAAAAAGTTTTTCTATACTTTCTAATCCTGAGTTTCTAGCTGAGGGAACTGCAATAAACGATCTCCAAAAACCAGACAGGGTTTTAATCGGAGGCGAGGATAGAAACGCTATAAAACTTTTAAAAAATATCTATTTAAATTGGGTTGATAGCAATAAAATCTTAACAACGGATTTGTGGAGTTCTGAATTATCTAAAATAGTTTCAAATGCTTTTCTTGCTCAAAGAATTAGCTCAATAAACTCCATTTCTGCATTATGTGAGGTTACTGAAGCTAATATCAATAACGTATCTCATGCGGTAGGAATGGATCATAGAATAGGTCAAAAATTTCTAAATGCAGGACCAGGGTTTGGAGGGAGCTGTTTTAAAAAAGATATTTCAAATTTAATATATATTTGCAATCATTATGGTCTTAAGGAAGTTGCAGAATATTGGGAAAGTGTCATTTTGATAAATGACTGGCAGAAAAAAAGAATTTCTAGAATAATTGTGGAAAAATTATATGGTAATCTTTCAGATAAAAAAATTAGTATTTTTGGATTTTCTTTTAAATCTAATACTAACGATACTAGAGAATCGTCAGCAATAAGTATTTGTCGAGATTTATTAGAAGAGGGTTGTAGACTTTCTATTTATGACCCTCGAGTTACTAAAGAACAGATAGATATGGAATTAGGAATTAATGGTCGAATTGCAAATAGTAAAGATAATTTTGATAATAGGTGGGAAAAAAATACGTCAATTTATGAAAGTACAATAAATTCTGATGCTATTTTATTACTAACTGATTGGGACGAGTTTTATAAAATGGATTTTAAAAAGTTATCTGAAAATATGACAATACCTTGTTGGATTTTTGATACGCGAAATATTATCAATGCAAAAGAGGCAGAATCTCAAGGATTTAATTTATGGAAATTAGGTAATGGCTAAATAAAACTTTATAAAACTAGAAAAAGTAATCATTTAAACCTTTTATAAATCCTGTCCACTTTCTCCATTTCATTATTATAAGAATAATTAAGTTCTATTATTTTTCTCGCTGATTTGCCTATTAGGATATTTTTACTTTTATTTTTTGAAATTAGCTGGATTATTTTTTCTAATTTAACGGAGTCTTTATTATTAAACAAATATCCATTTTTACAATCTTTAATCCACAAACTATTATCAGAATTATTTGTCGCAACTACAACTCTTTCGAAGGACATAGCTTCAGCAATACTTGAAGAAAGTCCACCATCACTCAAGGAGGTTGATACAAAAATATCTATTTTATTATAAAAATCATGCATTTCTTCTTTATTTAAAAGACCTAAAAAAGTAATTTTTTTGCTGAGCTTTTCTCTGGATACGTATTTTTTTAATTCTGATTTTAATGAACCATCGCCAGCAATTAGAAAATAAATATCGTCCCTATTTTGACAAATTGATTTAGCAGTTTTTAACAACGTTATTACGTCGTAAATTTTTTCAAGTTTTCTATTACTTCCTATAACTATCTTTTTTTTATCAGAAAAGATAATTCTATTAGCTTTATAGGAATTTGTATCAATTCCAAACATAGAAACTAAAATTTTATTTTCTTTAGCACCTAGTTTTAAAGCAGCATTTTTTAATCTATCAGAATCGCAAATAGTATATTTTGCTTTTTTGAACAAAAAAATAAACCAGATTTTTTTAAAAAAAGAATTATTTATTAATAGATCGCTTCCCCAAGGAGTAAGTACTAGATTCGTACCAGGCCTCATAAATAAAGTTAAAAGGCTATGCCAGCCAAGATAGTGGAGATGTACCATAGAATATTTTTCAAAAAAAAGAACTTTAATTATTTGAAAAAGATCTTTTAATTTTTTTGCGTTAAGTATAGTTGTTTTCTTTATGAGAAGATTATATTCTCTTATTGTTTCTTTACTCGGATTTGCAGTTGTTATCCAAATAATATTATTACTCGATGAGAAAAAGCTTATCCATCTAGCTGAATGTATTGATTCTGCACTGGCAATATAAATAATTCGCAAATTTTCTGATATTTTATTAATAATATCATCAATCTTAAAAAGATCTTTATTTAAACAAAAACAAAATAAAATTTTTTAGATTTGGTTCTTACTTAATGTTGAAAAATCTATTTTTTTAATTTTAAATAAAATGATAGGTTTATTAATATGCATACTTAATCATTTATGAGATATTCAATTGTAATTCCTGCATTTAAAAGATCAGATTTATTAACTAATTGTCTAGATTCAATTGAAAAACAAATTGCAAAACCTTTGGAGGTTATTATTGTTGATAATAATTTTGAAGAGGAAGAATCAAAAAAGCTTCAAATTTTAATAGATAAATTTATAAGTAAAAGCTCTATCAATTTCATCCTAAAGAAATCTCCTAAAAATAGTGGAGCGATAGCTAGAAATATAGGAGCAAAATCATCTAAAGCAGAAATAGTAGCTTTCCTTGATAGCGATGTAATTTTAGATGATAATTATTATTCTATTCTTATAGAGTATTTTTATTCTAAAAAAGATTTAATAGCTATTCAAGGAATAGATAAATCACTCATTGAAACTCAAAGCAAATTATTAAAGAAAAGTTTATTAAAAAAAATCATTTACTATTTTGAGCAATTTTTTGAAACTTCGCTTCTTTTAAATAGGAAAACTGCATATGTATCACCATCTCTGGCAGTTGCTCATCCTCCAATTGAAAATGAGTTTGAAATTTCAACTCAATGGATTTCTACTTGTGCTGGTTTATTTAAAAGAGAGTTGTTTGATCATTATTCTTTTCCAAATCAATTCGTTACTTATTCTAATAATGAGTATTTAATGTTTTCATATAGCTTGTTTTTACAAAAAAAAGGATTAATGATTTATACCAATAAAGCAAAATATCGAGATGTTCAAACAGAAGAAGGAAGAATTTCTCGAAATGCATTAATGTATCAAATTCAAGCTTATGACTTATATATCTTTCTAAGACTTTTTAGAATTAATCCTATAAATCTTTTTATATTTACTAAATCAAGAATTGGACATTTAATTTATAATGTTGGAAGACAAGTTTTGAGGAAAAATCTTTCTTTAAAAGATTATTTTCATTCTGTTTTTTCTATCATCTATCCATATTTAAACTTTTATTCAATTTATAAAGGAAATCTCGAATTCTACGAAAAAAAGTTTTTAGTTAAAAAAAATAATACTTTATGAAATTCAAATAAAGTCTGAAATTTTTCTTATTTTAAAGTTATTTGAATTATTAATGTAACCTAATCTAAGGTCACTTGGAAGATTATCAAGCTTGTGAGTTGACATTATAACAGTTATATTTTTTGAGATTTTAACAATCGTATCAATGATTTTTAATTCATTTTCATTATCTAATGCACTTGTTGGTTCATCAAGTAATAATATATCGGGATTAAAGTAAAGTGCTCTAGCCAAAGCTACTCTTTGCTTCTGTCCTACAGATAAATTGCAGCCTTTATCTCCAACACTTTCAAAGAATGAATTATTCAGTGTAGAAACATAATCAAAAATTTCTGCCCTAATAAGTGAAGATTTTAAGTTTTCATAATCGATATTACTTTTTGAAACTCCAAAAGCGACATTTTCTGCTATTGAAGCGTCAATTAAGGAATGATCTTGATGCAGATAAGATATTCTTGGCTCTCTATTTTTAAAAACTTTTTTATTAAAAATAATTTTTCCTTTTTGTTGCTTTTGTAATCCTGAAATCAGATTTAATAAAGTTGATTTCCCTGATCCACTTTTCCCAAATAAAATAAATAAAGATGGTGAATATATTTCAAGATTTACATCCTTAAAGACATTATTATTTTTGTATTTAAAAAATAGATTTTCAATCTTTAAGGAAATATTTTTGTTGTTAGTAGCTTTAATCAATTTTGTGGATCTTTTTAAATTAATTAATTTTTTTTCTTTAAAATTAATTTCAGAATTTAAATTATTTATAATTTTTGAGCCATACTCTAAACTATTTATTCCATATATTATGTTGCTCAAAGCAGGTTGTGCTTTGTATGCAGAAAAAGCAAATGTAGCTAATAAAGGTATTGAATTTAAGTTAATTAGATCTCTTGAAGCCATAATTAAAATTGAAAAAGATATTATTATAAATACAATCATTTCTAAAAGATATTTAGGCGAAGCTACAAGAGAATTGTATATTGAGTTTGTCATTGCAAATTCTTTAGAGTATTTTTTAAATTTTTTTGAAAAATAATTTTCAGCAGAATATATTTTAATATCTTTAATACTTTGAAAAGATTCTATACCAGTTTTAAATCTTCCCTTATTTGCCTTCTCACTTTTTAAGCCCTCTATATTGAGGAGCTTCTTTGTAAAAATATAGAATATAAAATAAAAACCAATTAGTACAAATATACTTAATAAGGAGGCAGAAATGTTTACGCTAAATATATAGATTAAAATTCCAAATAATAAAAAAATATTTGTCAACATCAATATTGTAGGTTGAAATACAATTATTATGAATTGATCTACTTCAGATAAAATTAACTTGGCAACTTCTCCTGTGTCTTTATTATTAAAATTACTATTAATAAAATTATTTATTAATTTTGAAGATATGCTATAACGAATATTTTCTATAAAAATATTTGTCTTGAATACTATAAATATTCTGAAAATAGTTGATACTATCATTATTAAAATTACCAAAGAAGGAATATAAATTAATAAAGTATCGACATTAATATTGATATTTTCAATATTAATCTTATTTAATAAAATATATATATTATCAACTAAATTTTCTTTCCCTTCTAAAATTAACATTAATGGGATAATAGAAGCTATTGTAAGAACATCAAGAGTGGATTGTACTATTAATAAAAATATTAATTGAATGAATCTATATTTATCTTTTAATTGAACAACCCTAAGAGTTTTTAAAAGTAAAAAATAAGTGTTATTAAAATTTTTAAAGATCTTCATATTTTGCTTCTAAGCTTTAACTATTTTTTCTGAACTATTAAATCTTCCTCTCGTGTCAATAATTAACTTGCTGTGTTTTTCTATGATTTCATAGTCAAATATATCATGATCAGTTAGAAGTATTACACAGTCTTGGCTGGCTATATTTTTGATTGATAATTCTGTGCATTTTAGAGAAATTCCATTTTTATTTTGACATGGGTAAATAGGGAAATAGGGATCACTGTATGAAATATTTGCTCCCATATTAATTAAATTTTTTGTTATTAATAGTGATGGTGATTCTCTACAATCATCTATATTTTTTTTATAAGAGAGTCCAAGTATTAATATTTTGCTTTCATTTATTTTTAAAGAATTTTTTTCTAACGAATCTGCTACTCTATTAATAACATAATGAGGCATTTTTGAATTTATTTCATCTGCTAAATCTATAAATTTGATTGGTAAATCGAAATCTTTTTTTGCTTTCCAAGATAAATAAATTGGGTCAATTGGAATGCAATGACCTCCTACCCCAGGACCAGGATAAAAAGCCTCAAAACCGAAAGGTTTTGAGGCTGCCGCTTTAATTATTTCGTATATGTCAAGTTCAAGATTTTCAGCTAATATTTTTAATTCATTTATTAAGCCAATATTTACAGATCTATAAACATTCTCCAGAAGCTTTGTCATTTCAGCTGCCTTGCTGGAAGATACTAAAACTACATCTAAATCAAGCAATTCATAGGTTTTTTTTCCTAAATCAATACAGCATTTAGAATCCCCTCCAATTATTTTTGGTATTTTTTCAATCTTGAAATCTTTATTCCCTGGGTCTACTCTTTCTGGTGAATAGGTAAGAAAAAAATTCTCCCCAATTTGTAGATTATTAAATTCAATTAGGGGCCTGATTATTTCGTATGTAGCTCCAGGATAAGTTGTGCTTTCTATACTTATAAGTTGCCCTTTTTTTAAAAACCCTCTTATTGATTTAATTGTTTGAGTTATAAAACTAAGATCTGGTTCTTTATTTTTGTTTAAAGGTGTAGGAAGGCAAACCAAAATAACATCTAAATTTTGAATTAATGTAAAGTCATTGGTTGGAACAAAATTTTGGGATTTAATTCCTCTTTCAATTTCATTTGAATCAATATGATTAATATGACTTCTACCCTCTTTTAAAGTTTTAATTACTTTATTATTATTGTCAAAACCAATAACCTTAATTCCCTTTCTATGAAATGCCAATGCCAGTGGTAAACCAACATAACCAATTCCAATTATACCGATGACGACTTGTTTTGAATCTATTTTTTTTACTAGTTCTATATGATATTTATTTTGCTTTTGATTATTCATTAAATGTATAGAAAAAATAAAAAATTTTTTTTATTAAATTTTACATTAACATAATTAATAGCAATGAAATTAATATAATGAACAAAATATAATTGCTTTTAATGAAGGTACCTTTCTTCGACTATAAGATTTATTGCAAGGATATTGACTATAAAAAATTGCTTAATGATGTTCTTGAAAGTGGATATCTTATTGGAGGTCCTAACATAACTGCAGTAGAAAAAAAAATTGAAAAATATACCCAAATCAAAAACTGCGTTTGTTTGGCAAATGCGACAGATGCAATGGAAATTATTTTTGATTTTTTAAAACTACCTCAAAATTCGAAAGTTTTGGTTCCATCTCACACAATGTTAGCTACTGCATCAGCTGCTAAAACAGCAGGCCTTAATCCTGTACCAGTAGATGTAGATAATGAAACTTATATGCTGGAATTTGATCAACTAAAAAATTGCAATTTAGATAATGTTTCTGCCGTAATGATAACCCAACTTAATGGTGTAGTGGCTGATATGAAACCAATAAAATCTTTTTGTGATCAAAATAATCTTTTTTTAATTGAAGATTCTGCACAAGGAATAGGCGCTTTTAATAAAGAAAAACATGCAGGTTCATGGGGTATTGGAGGATGTCTATCTTTTTATCCTGCAAAGATAGTGGGCTGCTTAGGTGATGGAGGAGCATTAATAACTAACAATGATGAATTGGCAGATTTTGCACGTTCCGTAAGAGATCATGGGAGAGGTAAAGAATTAGAGGCTGTTAATTGGGGAAGAAATAGTAGATTAGATGCACTTAATGCGAGAGTAATCTTAGAAAGATTAAATCAAATCGAAAATTTACTTTATAAAAGAAGGAAAATTGCAAAAATTTATTATGAAAGCCTAGATTCACTTGAAAAAGAAGGGATATTAAATTTACCTTCTAAATTCTCAACAAATAGTTCCTCAGAGAGTACATTTCAAAACTATGAAATAAAAGTCAACTCAAGAGAAAAACTAATGAATTTTCTTAAATCAAAAGGTATTTCAACAATTAAACAGTGGGGAGGATATTCAATTGCTCATTTCGAAAAATTAGGATTTAATATCAATGACTATCCTGCTACTGAAGAATTGTTTAATAAGCTTTTATTATTACCAATGAATCATTTGATGAGTGAGGAAGATGCTAATTATGTAGCTGAAAGTATTTTATCTTTTTACAGATATTAAAATGATTTCTTCAGAAGAATTATCAAAGTATATAAAAATAAAAGCTATAGAAATGTGTTCAGATGGAAAGTCATCTCATATTGGTTCTGTTTTATCTTGCTCAGATATATTAGCGGTACTATACTCAAGAGTTTTGAAATATAATATCAAAGAGCCACGTTTTGAAGGGAGAGACAGATTCTTGATGAGTAAAGGCCATGCAGGAGCAGGTCTATATGCAACTCTCTCTAAAGTGGGATTTGTTCCTGAAGATGTTTTAAAAACACACTACAAAAATGGTTCTTTTTTATCAGGACATATTTGCCATAAAATTTTCCCTGGAATAGAATTCTCCACAGGTTCTCTTGGACATGCTTTACCTGTATCAGTTGGAATAGCTCTTGGATTGAAACAAAAAAAAAGTAATAGCCAAGTTTATTGTTTAATGAGTGATGGCGAACTGGATGAAGGTTCCAATTGGGAGGCTTTCTTATCAGCAGCACATTATAAATTAAATAATTTGACAGCGATCATTGATAGGAACAGATTACAGAGTATTGAGGATACTGAGTCAACTGTTATGCTTGAGCCACTTTCTGAGAAGTTCTTATCATTTAATTGGGAAGTTAAGATTATTGACGGACATAATCACAATGAATTATTTGAAAGCTTATCAAAATTAAATACTAAAAAGCCAAAAATAATTATTGCGAATACTACAAAAGGCAAAGGTGTAAGTTTTATGGAAAACAAAGTTATTTGGCACTATAGATCACCAACAGAAGAAGATGTGATTAAAGCTAAAGGTGAATTATTGTGAGGGACTTATTTGTTCAAAAACTTTTTGAAATGATATCCAATGATCCAAAGGTTATATTACTAACAGCTGATTTAGGATTTGGAGCCTTCGAATGCTTTGAACCTTTTCGTGATAAACAATATTTTAATGTGGGTATTAGTGAGCAATTAATGGCATCTATGGCTGCTGGATTATCACTAGAGGGATTTAAAGTTTTTATTTATAGTATTGGAGTTTTTCCTACTTTAAGGTGTTTGGAACAAATAAGAAATGACATCTCTTATCATGGATGCTCTGTTACTATAGTTACCACAGGCGCTGGCTTCAGCTATGGTTCATTAGGTATGACACATCATTGTGTTCAAGATATAGGAGTTATAAGATCCATTCCAAATATTGATATTTTTACTCCTTCGAATTCATATGAAATGAATGAAGTTTTTAACCATAGTGATGGTATTAGTTATCTGCGAATTGATAAATCTGAACTTGATTTAATTCCAAAAAATAAATTATCTGACTCATTCTG
>Ga0163109_10000098_pt1 | contig 70167 bp, 57 predicted proteins | sample CRUFie1St13metaG_FD_108704 | JGI IMG/M metagenome (GOLD analysis project Ga0163109, IMG submission 108704) | Marine microbial communities from the Costa Rica Dome - CRUD Field 142mm St13 metaG | ecosystem: Environmental > Aquatic > Marine > Oceanic > Photic zone | place: Costa Rica: the Eastern...
ATGTTTGGCATTGTATCCCCGGTACGTGTATAACGCCCGATGGAGGGGTTGCAGCAATTTATCGGGCAATGGTGCTCGGCTTGCGTGATTATGTTAACAAGGCGGGATTCCCCGGAGTACTATTAGGTCTTTCTGGAGGTGTTGACTCAGCGTTGAGTGCTGCTGTCGCGGTAGATGCGTTAGGCCCTGAGAGAGTTCACTGCGTAATGATGCCATCACCGTTCACCAGCAAAGAAAGTCTGGAAGATGCATCCGAAGCTGCGATATTAATGGGTATTCGTTACGATACAGTATCGATCGAGCCCGCGATGGCCGCTTTTGATGAGATGCTCTCACCAATATTTGCAAGTCATAAAGCGGACGTGACCGAAGAGAATATCCAGGCGCGTAGTCGAGGACTCTTGCTGATGAGCATTTCAAATAAATTTGGTGACATGTTGCTCACAACTGGAAATAAATCTGAAATGGCAGTCGGCTACTCAACCCTATACGGCGATATGAGTGGCGGCTATTCGGTGCTCAAAGATGTTTATAAAACTGATGTTTTTAAGGCTTGCCATTGGCGCAATGAAAACTACCGTGATGATTTCTTAGGGCCTAAAGGTCGTGTTATTCCAGAACGGGTAATTACTAAGCCGCCGTCAGCAGAATTGAAACCAGATCAGACTGATCAGGACACGCTGCCACCTTACGACGATCTGGATGATATCTTGGGCTGCCTTATTGAGGGTGATATGGGAATAGATGAGATTGCTTCTCGCGGGCATGAGCCCGAAACAGTGCAGCGGGTATGGCGGATGCTTGATGGAGCAGAGTACAAGCGTCGCCAAGCACCGCCAGGCGTTAAAATAACAAGCCGCGCCTTTGGTCGTGATCGACGTTATCCTATTACTAATTCTTTCCGTAATATTCTTTAGATATTATTGCAAAAGCAGGGGGTTTGAGACGTGAATCGACGCGAAAGGCGGAAAGCAAAAAAATATAACAGCCAGGATAAACAGCGACTAATGGCTGCGACAAATAAGCCGGCAAGTGACAGTGATATTGACGGATTGATGGCTGAGGCAGCTAGGCTTTATGAGGCAGGGGATATAAGCGGAGCGCAGTCATCTTTTGAGCTGATACTGAAAATGAATCCTGGACAAGCGGACGCACTATTTGGTCTGGGTGTATTGTCTGAGCAAGAGAGTGATCTGTCGAGAGCCAAGCAGAATTATCGTGCTGCTGTCGAATCAACGCCATCCCACGCGCCATCGCTAGTTAATTTAGCAAATATACTCCGGTCCGAACGACAATATCCGGAGGCGATCAAGTTACTTGAACGAGCCGCAAACGAAGCGCCAGAGGTACCACTCGTTCATAATAATTTTGGGATAGCATTGCATCAATGTGGGCGCACCGAGGATGCAATCTTAGTTTTCCAAAAGGCGTTGGAACTGGACCCACAGTTTGTAGAAGCTAGCTGTAATTTGGGTGCAGTCTTTGCTGATTTAGAACGCTTTGAAGAGGCTATTGAATGTTTTGATCGTGCGTTGGAGCACTCGCCTGATAACAGTGTAGTGTTGGCAAACCTAGGAAATGCTTACAATGGCGCTAATCGAATTAAGGAAGCCATATCGGCATTGGAGCGTGCTATAGAATCGGATTCTTCTAATGCTTTTGCTTATGCGAAATTCGCAACGCTAAATGAGCGGCTTAACCATCTTGATATGGCTCGGGAGCAAATAGCAAAAGCGAAAGCGCTAGATCCGAATAATCCAGAAATACAAGTCATGAATGGAATAATCGCCGGAAGAGATAAAAGCTATGAAGTGGGGATCCGCGAGATAGAGGCTGCTATTCCTGCACTTTATTCACCTAACATTCTTTGTCGTGCTCATTTTGAGGCTGGACACCAATATGACCAGATGAATGACACTGAGAGTGCCTTTAAGCATTACAGGCTCGGGAATAGTCTAATCGAAGAGAAAGCTGTGTGCCTGGGGACTGACAGAAATGATTATCTTGATGAAATAAAGGCAAATATTGATCATGTAAAAAATAATAAAAATGATTATTTAGTTGGTAATAATATTAAAACAAAGAATAGTCCTGTATTTATTGTGGGTTTCCCAAGGTCTGGAACAACATTAATAGAACAAATACTAGATTCTCATCCCAATATAGATGTATTAGATGAAAAACCCATCGTCGAAGAAATAATCAATTACTTCAAAAGCAATATTGGAAAATATCCAGAAAACATATCCCTACTAAATTGCGACAATACAGGACAAATAATTGAACAATTTTACAATGCAGTAGGCAAATATATGGAAGTAAATAATGAAAATATACTTGCTTATAAAATGCCACTAAATATGGTGCATGCTGGATTTATTTACAAAATATTTCCTGACGCTAAATTTATTTTTACTACACGGCATCCTTGTGATGCTTGTCTAAGCTGTTTTATGCAGCACTTTACTTTGAATAGAGCAATGACACACTTCACTTCACTGCAATCAACAGCAGAATTCTATTCGTTAGTAGTTGGCTTATGGCAGAGCTACTCAGAAATCCTTCCATTGCAATCGCATGCACTCAAATATGAAAGCTTGGTAGATAACTTTGAAGAAACGGTATTGGAGATGTTAAAATTTGTTGGAGTAGATTGGGATGAGGCAGTATTAGCCTATGATAAGCATGCCAGAGGGCGAACTGTTATGACACCATCATACTCGCAGGTCACCCAACCTATCTATAAAAGTTCGAAAGAACGTTGGCGGCGGTACTCAAGGGAAATGGAGCCGGTGTTACCCATACTAGAGCCGTTTATAAAATCTCATGGGTATAGCTCTATTAATTCTCCTGAAACAAAAAAAGCATGATCCCACCTAGCGTGATTCTTGATAGCCCGCAACTCGGGGAAAATATAGGGTTTACTGCCCGTGCAATGCTAAATTGTGGTTTGAAAGACTTGCGTGTAATAACACCACGGGACGGTTGGCCAAATCCAGCGGCGTTAGCTGCTGCTGCCGGAGCCAGTAGCGTAATCGAGTGTGCCAAAATTTTTGATTGTCGTTATGACGCCATTAGTGATTGTCATAAGATCTTCGCTGCTACGGCACGTCGACGGGAGCAAATTAAGCGTATTCTAACGCCACGGGCTGCGGCGGCAGAGGTTAAGGCGGTTCGAGGTAATGTACAAACTGGAATACTATTTGGCCCAGAACGATCAGGCTTAGATAACGATGCAGTGGCATTGGCCGATGCTGTGATTGAGGTTCCAATAAATTCCGAATTTAATTCATTAAGCTTACCTCAGGCTGTTTTATTGATAGCTTATGAATGGCAAATGACGGATGAAGCCGCGGGTTCTGATATTAGGCCTTCTGGTAACCTAGCATCTAAGGAAAAATTATTACATTTTTTCACAAGACTTGAGACAGCTTTGGACGACAGCGGTTTTTTCCACATAAATGAAAAACGACAGTCTATGGTCCGCAATATTCGCAATATCTTTCAGAGGAGTAGCTTGACTGAGCAAGAAGTGAGCACGTTGCAAGGTATAATAACGAGTCTAACTCGGCGTGACGATTAAAGGAGGCGCAACTGGGCTGGTGTTTTCTGGAGAACCGGTGATAGCAGATTTTCGTCATCATTATTTACGTTATTAACCCTTTTGGAGACTCTGTATGAAGTAATAGGTTTATTATAGGGTTTTAAAATTGGCGAAGTTTCTGTCGTTGGCGCAGAAAGCCAAGTAGCGTAATTTTTGCTGCTTACTATTACTGGCATTCGGTGATGAATATGCGCGATTAATGGTGATGCCTCGGTTGTAAGGATCGCAAAAGCGGTAAAAATGTTGCCATCTATATCCTTGTAGGTCTCCCAAATTCCAGCTAAAGCGAATAGGCGTTTGTGTTGTGGATGAATAATCCAAGGCTGTTTCTTTCTGCTGTTTTCTGTTGTCCATTCGTAGTATCCGTCTGCTGGAATTAGGCAGCGCCTGTACTTGAAGGATTCTCGAAATACCGGTTTGCGATGTAAAGTTTCTGACCTTGCGTTTATCAATTTGCCAGTCTTTTTGATAGAATCACGCCAAGGCATTTTCAGTCCCCAGTACGAAGACATCAGCTTGTTACCTTTGTTGGACGCACAAACAATCGGCACAAAATTAGTAGGTGCCACGTTATATCGTGGTTCAAAATTTATAATATTGGATGTTTCGCTATTGATGCGAAATACGGCTCTAATTTCCACCAAAGGAGATGAGATAGTGTAACGTCCACACATGCCGTGCATAATGGCAAAAAAATCACGGAGATTCACCATGCAAAATCATATTATTCGTGTTTGGGCATCAGCAGAAGAGCACAAACGGGAGGAGGAACTAGCATGGAAGCTTGCTATTCTTGCTTCTGATGAGGCGCCGATCGAGAAAAGTGTGGAATCGATGGTAATAAATCGTATCATCGATAATGCGGGAGTCGCTATGGCTTCGCTGAATCGTTCCCCGGTCATAACGGCTCGTGAACAGGCGTTACCGCACCGCCGTTCGAATGGGGCAACGCTTTTCGGAACATCTAATGATTATCAGGTGCATGCTGAGTGGGCAGCATGGGCGAATGGTACGGCGGTACGTGAGCTTGATTTTCATGACACCTTCTTGCACTTGGAGTTTGGTCACCCAGGTGACAATATCTGTCCATTAATAGCGGTTGCACAACAGATGCAAAGAACTGGGATTGATTTAATTAGGGGAATCGCTACAGCATACGAAGTGCATGTATCTCTCATGAAATCAATCCAGTTGCATGTCCATAAAATAGACCATGTAGCACATACTGGGGTGGCTGCAGTCGCTGGTATTGGAGCTTTATTAAGATTAGAGCCGGAGGTGATTTATCAAGCTATTAATCAGACCTTGCATGTGTGTTGTTCGACGCGTCAGTCAAGAAAAGGATTAATATCATCATGGAAATCAGCTGCGCCGGCACATTCCTCCAAGCTCGCTATTGAGGCTGTTGACCGTGCGATGCGTGGTGAGAGTGCTCCTTCTCCGATCTATGAGGGTGAGGATAGTGTTATTGCATGGCTTCTTGATGGAGCTAAAACAGAATACCAAATCGATTTGCCAGATGTTGGAGAGTCAAAGAATGCTATACTTCAAACGTGGACAAAAGCGTACTCAGCTGAATATCAAGGGCAAGCATTTATTGATCTCGCTTTTAGAATGCGGGCTTGTATAGAAGATTTAGAGCTCATATCTGAAATCACCATAACGACAAATAAGCATAGCCATTATGTCATCGGATCAGGATCCGCTGATCCTCAGAAATATTCGCCAGATGCTTCTAGAGAAACTCTTGACCATTCCCTACCATATATTTTCGCAGTAGCCCTTGAAGATGGGACGTGGCACCATGAAGCCTCATATTCTGAAGAGCGAGCACATCGTCCCGAGACCCAAAGACTCTGGAAAAAGATAAAAACCGAAGAAAATGACCTTTGGGAGCAACGGTATTTATCACTTGATCCAAAGGAAAAAGCATTCGGCGGAGCCGTTCGAATTTTATTCAAAGATGGTAAGATTATTGAAGATAAAATTCTTTTTGCAGACGCTCACCCTCAAGGTGCGAAGCCATACAAACGTGAGGATTATATTGCAAAGTTTTTGACGCTTTCAGCTGGCGTCGTAAGCGGTCATGAACAACATCGCTTCATTGAGTTTGTGGAGAGCCTCGCTAATATAAACCCAGAAAAGTTAATCGGAATCAATCCCAATGCTGATATTGGTGTCCTCAAACGTGGGGGAACGGGTATTTTCTGATGCAATTGATCATATCGGCTTTTTAAGGGCCATATTTTTTGGAGATAAAAATTTGAAATATCAGTTGTTAGGTAATAGTGGAATTAAAATTAGCCAGATTTGCCTCGGAACCATGAATTTTGGCGATTCTACTGATTTTAATGAGGCAACGGCTATTCTTAAAAAAGCAAGGAATTTAGGGGTTAATTTTATAGATACAGCCGACGGTTATACCGATGGGGCGTCTGAAAAAATTCTCGGCAAACTAATTAAATCGGATCGAGACGAATGGGTCTTGGCTACAAAAGTTGGACAGGCGGCCGGCACTGACAAACGAAAAAAAGGTTTGTCGCGAAAATGGATGTTTGAAGCAATTGATAACAGCTTACAGCGGCTTCAAACTGATTATGTTGATATCTTTTACATGCATCATATCGATTGGGAAACACCCCTTAAAGAAAGTGTTCAAGCGATGGGTGACATCATAGCTGCAGGCAAAGCGCTTCACTGGGGTTTTTCAAATCATCGAGGATGGCAGGTTGGAGAGTTAATACGTATCTGTGATGCAATAGGCGTACCTTATCCAATCGTGTGTCAACCGCATTACAATGCGATGATGCGAATTGCTGAGCATGACGTTCTTCCAGCCTGTGAGTACTACAATATTGCTGTGACACCCTTTTCGCCTCTTGCGCGCGGCGTACTTACAGGGAAGTATCAGTATGGTAAAAGGCCAATTCCGAATTCACGAGCTGCTCGCGGTGATAAAAGCATCCTTGAGCGTGATTTCAGAGAAACAAATTTTCAATTTGTCGATGCTGTAAATACTCACATAAAGAATCGAGAGATGACATTAATCGATTTTGCCATGCTGTGGTTGTTTAACAATAAACTAGTAAAGAGTGTTGTTGTGGGCCCCCGCACTTCAACTCAGCTGGAAAGCTATTGTAGCTGTTTGGGGCAAAAGTTTACGGAGGAAGATGAAGCTCTGGTGAATTCATTGTGCGCAAGCGGGTATGCAACTTCTTTCAATTTCCTTGATCCGAGGTATCCGCCAACGGGGCGCTTTGCTAAAACGGGTTAAAAACGTGCACGTGTCAGACTAATGAGGCTTTGGATGCTCTCTAGATTCTCGAAATTCCAGAGCATATTCAAAATTTTATCTTGTTGAGGTTTTTTAATTACCCCTTCCGTGAGAGTTCGAAATTTGGTCTCTACACATTCAACATCGGGACCTCGGAGAACGTCATCTGGTGTCTGTACATACTCTGCTGTAAAACGTTCACCAGTTCTGAGGGTTGCTTCGAGTCTACAAGAACGTGTTTCTGGAGCAACTTCATTAAATGAATCATCAAAAACGATTTCTGTTTTACTGATCAGTTTGCGCACGTCTTTTCGAAGGTAACGACTATTTTCGAAGCTCATGCTATTCAAAGTTCCATCTAATAAGGTGGCAGCGACACAGAATGGTAGTGAATGGTCTGCTGTTTCGCGTGTCTTCGGTGCCCAAGTAGCATCCTGGTCAACCCATTTATCAAATCCATGCCGATAAGTGTATATTTTTAGGTTTTTTATTTCAGAAACATTTATTGCTTTAAAGAGCTTTAAAGCAGCAAAGATCGGGATTTGAATGGCATCCCGTACCGGAAATGTTTTAACGTTAGTTTTTTGCAGTGCAAATATCGTGCTTTGCTTGAACGTTCTAGGGATTTCTATTCGGTCGAATTTGCCGACGGTTTTTGCATAAAGACCATGAATCCCTTCAAACGGATCCTCGGGTCCGCTCATTCCGTTCTCAGCTAACAATGCTGCAAAAACACCCTCGCGTGCCGCATTTGGGCCTGCCATTCCTTTCCACATTGATAGGTTGCCGCGCCGTGTCTGATTAAGCGCAATATTAGCGGTGGCAGCAATTGCCGCTGCATGCCGCATTTGTCCCGTGTTAAGCTTGAGTAGACGGGCAGAAGCTAATGCCATTGCGCTAGCAGAGCACACTGGCTGATCATAACCCTCTGCATTGAAAGGGGCTGTATCGCAAAGACGGATCTGAATTTCATAGCTAATAATTATCGCTATAAGAACGTCTTGAGGTAATGCATTAATAGCCTCTCCAATTGCTAGGATGCCGGGAATATTATCTGAGGGATGTGCTGTTGAACGCATCAAATAAGCGTCGCTTAAATCTAGGTACCGCACCATTGCGCTATTAACTAAGGTTGCATGCTCCAAAGAAACTCTCTTAAGCGTTCCAAATATGCGAGCGCTTCTCTCTTCTTCTACCCGCGCCGAAATATTCTCAGCTGCTCTCGCCGTTGGAGCATTTACAGCACCGAGTGCACAACCAAATGAGTCAATCAAACGAATTTTAGTTGCCTTGATGACATCCGGGGTAAGATCGTCATAAGTAATGCTATTGGTGAAGTTAATAAGCCTTTTTTCTGTCTCATCCATCAGTTTTATTACCAGCGCTTGAGGGTCGCTTGACTAAGGACCATGTGTTTGGCACTTCCCCAATAGGAACTTCAATGAGTGTTGGCCCTGAAGAATTCATACTTTCATCAAGTGCTGATCGGAGGGCATCCGGTCCTTTTGCATATAAACCCTCCATTCCATATGTTTCTGCCATTTTTGCGAAGTCTGGATTGTGTAAATCTACTCCTATGTGACGTCCACCATATCCCTCTTTTTGGAAACGCTTCACATTGCCGTACGCATTGTCAGCAAAAACAACACATACGACATCAATCCCATGAGCCACAGCGGATGAAAGCTCTTGCACATTAAACATGAAACCACCATCACCACAGATACAAACTACCTTTTTATCTGGTAATGCAACTTTTGCCCCAAGAGCAGTAGGGTAGCCATACCCAAGGGTAGCCTGATACCCCGGAGTAATAAGTGTACGTGGATGATAAATGGGACACCAATTTTGCATAAACGTAGCCATCTGAGTGACATCTGTGACAAGTATGCCATCCTCGGGAAGAGCTTCACGTAATACTTTACCAAATCCATACTGTGGCTCAAAACTTTCGAGTTTAGTTAAGGTATCTTTTTTAGCGGCATTCAATTCGGTGGTTCTGTTTTCACGAACTCTGTTATAATGCCCAACCCTGCTTTCCAATAATGGCAGCGCTTTTTTTGCGGTTGTGACCATAGTAATATCGGCTACACGCGGAAGTTTTGCTTGGTTCTTATCAGGATCAATACGTATTAATTTAACTTCTTTTTCACGCCCCCATGCCAACCCAGGGGATGAAAATCGTGTTCCCACCACCAGTGCCACGTCTGCCTCTTCCCACAATTTTTGGCCTGTTATCATGGTCTGAGCAAGGTAATGGCGATCAGTGAGTGCGCCGCGACCTGTACGGCTCATAATGACTGGTGCCTCTAGCATCTCGGCTAGATTCTTTAATTCTGTTTCTGCGCCAAATATGCCCGAACCGACGAGTATCATAGGTTTGTCTGCCTCTCCGAGCATCTTTGCCGCAGCTTCAAGTATGTCCTCTTCAACATCCGCTTCGATTTCATAATTCTCAGCGTCAAGCAGAGAAACATCGCTCCTCGTCCCCATTATGTCGGGAGCCATCTCAAAAACGACTGGCTGCTTTCGTCCCCCAAGCATCTGACTAAAAGCCTCGTGAAGAACTGAAGGAGCATCAGCTGGGGTATCCGCACGTCCGACCCATTTAACAACGCCTCTCATGGCATTTGTTTGATCGATAATCTCATGAGTTGCCCCAAGCCCCACACCTATTTGATGGGAGGGAATTTGGCCCGCGATGCATATCACTGGCACGTTTGAGCCATATGCAGTGCAAAGAGCAGCACTAGCATTTAATAATCCAGGCCCGGGTCCAACGATGCAGGCGCCAACTTTGCCACTCGCTTGAGCATATCCAAGAGCCATATATGCGGCGCCTTGCTCGTGGCGGGTATGGATTGTCCGAAGTTTATTGCGGGCTTCAAAAAGCGCATCGAAGGTATTGTCAAGTTGTACGCCTGGCAGGCCAAAGATTGTAGTAACATCATGGTTTATTAGTGTTTGGATGATAGCTTGACCACCGGTCATATTGGTCATGGAGATTTCCTTTTAAGTTGGCAAGATCATTTACCACGATTTAAAGGTAAGTGAATGTAGCTGTTTTATCACTTGCTAAAAAAATACTAATGCTCGCATTTCACAACTCTCTCGCGGATATTTACTGGTATCTTGATTTGGCAAAGGGAATGACGAGTGTGCTGTCCACCTTGCTTTCCCATCTATTGCAGAGTCGTACACTTTAAAAATAAGCACTTCGTCGCGAATCATTTCAGGAAAATATAGCCATTTATGCTTTGCGCCATAGGTAACTACGTATGTTTCTCCAATCCTATCGGGGTAAATCCGTCTCGATGGAAAGAGCTCTTTTTTATCAATATTACGCGCGTCACAAATGCAAAGTGGGTCAGATTTTATTGGCTTATTGATTGCCCTCCAAACTTGAATGATTGCAAATCTATGTTTTAGCAGGTTGTCTGCTTCATTTGGGAGCAAGTCGTAGACCCGCTGTGGGCCAGACCACTCTGTGTAGTCGTTGTGAACACGCCGAACCGGCTCGCGGACTGGTTGCCCCTCTCGTGCGGCTTTACTACCAGAGCGCAGCGTATGATCAAAAACATGAACCCGAGTTGCCCCAGACACTGACTGAACAAGCTTTGCTGTCTCATCGTAGTAGACTTCCCGCATTTGTTCGGAATTATAAAAATCTTTTACCTTGGTCTTGTGGTTGAGAAACTCGAAACCATGAATGTCTAATACAAACTGTCCCTGTATTGGCCTGGCGTTCTCAATCCTCACTTTCCGATGCTCGTAGTTACCCTGATAGATACGTGTAGAGTCGGTCTCGTCGCCTGTAAGGTTCTCTGCTGGTGTGCCGTCATTAACATAATACATTAACGGTGCATCTATTGCTTTTGGAAACTTCTTCCTATTGGCCCCGCCAGTCATCCTTGCCCCTTTCTAACCAACCTACTACACGCCCGTTAAGCTGACTAACTCTTCAACTCGGCCTACCTCCTCAAGGTGCCATACGGCATCTATCAATTTTCTACGGCTTGTTTCATTGAGGATGGTGCCACTCATTTTATTGAATTTCTTCTCAATATACCGTCTTGGAAATCCACGCTCGGAACGAGCTCGGGTCTGACATTGTTCGGCTACAATTTCCCTTTCGGATGGAAGCCTTGCAGTAATGCGGCAATTTCTATCTTCGGGTGCTGCGGCAGTAAATTCTGGATTCAACTCAATTGTAATTTTACTCATTAATTCATTGACATCGGGGTCAAGGAACCTCTTTTTTTCAAAAGTGTCAGGCGTGATATCCCCATCTATGAGTGCAACCGCAGCGCAGAAAGGAAGCGAATGATCTGCAGATTCACGTGTTAAGGGTTTCCAAAAATCAGGAACCCCAATCCATCGTCCGAAGGCCTGATCGTAGGTATCAATTTTAAGAAATTCAATGGTGGAGACATCATCAATTTTTTCGCGAATATCCAGTGCTGTGAATACTGGGACATGGCAACCGTATCGGATAGGAAAAGTCTTAATATCGCTTTGCTGAACCCCAAACTTGTGATTGGCCAGGGACTTCGGAATAGGCACATCATATTGGATACCCTTCATAAGCTGGTTCCAGACCCCCATGTCACCCTCAAAAGGGTCCTCAGCGCAAGTCATACCCTCGCGCGCAAGGTAAGCAGCAAATACCCCCTGCCGCGCAGCATTAGCACCAGACAATCCCTTCCACATAGACAGAGTGCCAGTTCGGGTTTGGTTAAGCGCCATATTTGGGATGAGAGCTAATGATAGCGCGTGATGCATTTCATCTTTTGAAAGTTCTAGCAAACGGCCCGCACCAAGAGCAGCACCCTGCACGACCTGAAATGGTTGATCCCATCCAAATTTATCATTGGGCACCACATCCGCTAGGCGACATTGGACTTCATAGGCAGCGATAATTGCCGTTAAAAGATCTTTTCCACTTTTCGCTTCAGCTTCAGCTGTTGAGATGAGTCCAGCAATGACATCGGAAGGATGGCTCACCCCAGCCCTGACATATGCGTCATTCATATCAAGATAACGTATCATGGCACTATTTACAAATGTCGCACGTTCCGGAGAGGTTGGAGTTAATGTGCCAAAAAGCCTGGCCGTTGGCCCTCCAGATATTGGACTCGCTAATCGCCGAGATATCCGCACTGGTTCGGCAAAGAACGCTGCCATAGCCACTCCTAAGGAATCCAAAATACGTTCCTTTGCAGCATTAATGACGCTATCGGGCAGCTTAGAAAAGGCGATTTTTGTTGCTAAGGTGACAAGTTTGTTGGCGGTTTTATCCATGGTACTGCCTATGTTTTCTCAACGCCTGTTAGGGTCACTAAATTTTCCACGGATTTCATTTTATTAATGCGCCAACAAAGACTCAGGAGGTTTTTGCGAGTAGCCGATTTCAAAAAAGGTTTTGTTAGGGTGTTAAATTTTGACTCAAGGACTTTCTTTTGCATTCCACGAGCGTCATCTTTTGGTGTCATCTTGATTTCAACACTGATTTTTTTTCCCTTATTTGTTGTTGCGGTTAATCGACAACAACGAATTTCATACGCAAGCTCGGCATATTCGTTTGGTAGTACCACCGAACATTTTTTCATAAGTGAAAGAACATCCCTATCCTTGTATCGTTCTGCACTGAATGTCTCTGGGATAATCTTACCGTCAAGCATTGCGACTGAAACGCAAAAGGGTAAAGAATGGTCTGCACTTTCACGGGTGGTTGGGTTCCAGAATTCTGGTAGGTTAATCCAACGTTCGAAAGCTTGACGGATACTACTGATCTCTAAATGTTTAATATCGCGCACCTTGATTTTTTTTCGCAATTTAAGGGCAGCTAAAGTTGGCACATGACAATTGAAGCGAATTGGAAAAGACTTGATAATTGTTTCCTCAATTGCAAAAGTATGCGTCGAAAACCTAGTTGGTAAAGGTATTTGGTATTGCTTTCCGAACAACTGTTTCCAAACGCCGTAATCACCCTCAAAGGGTTGGTCCGGTCCATCCATACCCTCGCGTGCGAGAAGCGCAGCAAAAACTCCTTGTCTTGCGCCTGCTGGGCCAGCCAGTCCTTTCCACATTGAAATACGACCTGTCCTTGTTTGATTTAAAGAGATGTTCGGAACTAGTGCGAGTGAAAGAGCATTTAACATTTGAGCTTTATCCAAGTTCAAAAGTCGGCCCGCACCAAGTGCTGTCCCCATGGCGACAACAGGAGTTTGATCCCAACCAAGTTGATTAACTGGCACCACATCCACATACCGGCACTGAACTTCGTAGGCTATGACAAGGGAAAGAAGAAAGTCCTCGCCAGAGCAGTTCTGTGCTTCAGCAATTGCGAGTAACCCCGGTAACGAATCGGCTGGATGACTTACGGACTCCCGTATGTATGTATCGGTCATATCAAGGTATCGGGTCATAGCTGAGTTCACAAAAGCAGCAAGATCAGGTGTTGTCCGGGTTAGTGTTGTAAAAGTACGCGCCGAAGGACCAATTGCGCTTGGGTAGGCAAGCTTATGTGCTATTTTAATTGGAGGAGCATCATGCGCTCCAATACTTGCACCGAGGCAATTAATTAGTCTTGCTTTGGCATTCACAATAGCACGCCGACTTAAGTCCTCGAACTGTAGTCTCCTGGCAAATGTTACCAGCTTATTAGCAGTCTGGTCCAAAAGTGCATTCCTTATTTTAGGTGTCTTTGCGGAGCACTAGACTTAACACTATTTTAGTCAATCAATGCAGAACAGTATTTGGAAAAAGTGTTATGAAGTAATTATATTGATAATAAAGAACCATAATACCATGTTCAGAAGGTTATCGCAAAATCGGGTGTTATTATGCCTTTAAACATACAACACGTGAAAGGGGGGGGAGAATGGAAGAAGCAAAAAGCAAAGGGCGTTTGCTGAAAGACCTCATTGATGCGCCTGAGATTTTAATTTCGCCAGGTATATTTGACGGGTACAGTGCGCGGTTGGTTGAAAGTCGAGGTTATAAGAGTGGAGCGATATCAGGTGCTGGCCTATCTGAATGTCACTTAGGCTATCCAGATCGAGGATTAATGGGCCTAGATGAAAATCTTTCGTGTTGCCGTAAAATTGCTGATTGTAGCAATCTGTTGCTGCATGCTGATGCAGACACGGGCTATGGAAATGCAGTAAATGTTTTCTTCGTCACACAGGCCTTTGAGAAAGCAGGAGTAGCGGCGGTAATGTTTGAAGACCAGACATGGCCAAAACGTTGTGGTCATATGGTTGGAAAATCAGTCATTGCTGCTGAAGAAATGGTTGAAAAGATACATGCAGCCTGCGATGCCAGGAAAGATCCGGATTTTGTAATTAAAGCCCGAACTGACGCACGAGGTCCCCTAGGTCTTGATGAGGCCATACGGCGGCTCAATCTTTATGCAGAGGCTGGGGCTGATCTATTATTTGCAGACGCCTTATTATCCGAAGAGGATATTCGAACTGTTGCTGCTAATGTTGACAAGCCATTAACAGTAAATATGGGACTCGGAATAAGAGCGCGGTCAACAACACCATTAATTCCACCGAAAAAATTACAGGAAATAGGAGTTTCTGCTGTATCCTATCCACGTTTACTGACCACATCCGCCGTGCGCGGAATGATTAACGGTTTTGACGCCTTTGAGGAAATGGTAGAGAAAAATGAGCCTTCGGATCGAGCAGATCTATGTGTCAACTTTGAAGAACTCAACAGTATGATGGCAGTCGAATTTCTTGATGAACTCGAGGAGAGGTATGCAGCCGGGCCCGAAAAAGCCGTCTGATAGGAGAGCTTTCAATGGGAATGACTATTATTGAAAAAATACTTACGAAAGCGGGAGGTGTTCCGGTTAAGCCTGGTGACCTTGCTACCGTAAAAGTTGATATCGCTTGTTTATTTGATAATAATTTCATGGCTAGTGTTTGGCGTGATATTTTGCATGTGCAAGATCCTTCCAAAGTAGTCGTCGTTATAGATCATCGTGCACCTGCAGCTCACGTAGGTAGTGCGCATGCGCATGCTACTGCTCGGACTTTCGTTGAAAAATTTGGTATCGAGCATTTTCACGATATTGGATATGATCAAGGTATCTGCCATGTGCTTATGGCTGAGCATGGCTATGCGAGGCCAGGTGCAGTTCTTCTTTGCAGTGATTCCCATACTTGTAGTGCCGGTGCTTTGAATTGTGCTGCACGTGGTGTCGGTTCGCCAGACATGTTTTATGCGGTCTGCAAGGGAGAAACTTGGTTCCGTGTTGGAGAAACCATAAGGTATGAGTTGACCGGTCAACTTCCTCATTATGCATTTATGAAAGATGTATTCTTCAAGATAGCCGGTGAATATGGTGGTCACGTGTCTCAAAACGTAGAATTTGGTGGCCCGGCACTTGGAACCCTACCAATTGACGCGCGTAGAACGATGGCAACGATGGGAGCAGAGTTATCTGCAGAATTCGCAACATTTGAACCGGACGGCATTCTTTCTGAGTACGTCAAAGAGCGGACAAATATCCCGTTCGAGCCTCAAATGCCTGATCCTGATGCTGATTATCTCGATAAACGGGAAATAAATTTAAGTGAAGTGAGACCGCTAGTGGCGCTACCAGATAGTGTAGTTAATAATTCTGCCAATGTGCAAGATGTTGCTGGCACTAGGCTTGACCAATGTTTTGTCGGATCGTGTGCAAATGGCACATTCGATGACTTGCATAGTGTTGCCCAAGTACTCGCGGGTCGGAAAGTCGCGCGCGGTACACGCTTCATTATAACGCCCGGAAGCCAAAGTATATACCGCCGTGCTCTAAAGGCAGGTATTATTGAAACTTTAATGGATGCTGGAGCGGTGGTGACTAATTCTACTTGCGGGGCGTGTGGTGGAGGTCACATGGGTATCGTAGGCGCTGGTGACACGGTTATCACAGCTTCAACTAGAAATTTCAAAGGTCGCATGGGGGATCCCACTGCCAAAATATATATGGGTTCTTCGGCTACAGTGGCTGCCTCTGCAGTTGAAGGCGCTATTGCTGATCCCACTCCGTATTTGAGCTAGGGCTGAAAGATGCATGGATTAAATGTAAGGGCACGGGTATGGAAATTTCCGGAAAATGTAAATACCGATCAAATCATTCCAAACCGTGCGTACTATTTATCTCCGGAGGAACAGTTACCTTTTATTTTTGATGCGATGCGGCCCGGCTGGGTCGACGAGATGAAGAAAGGAGATATTATCATTGCGGAACGGAACTTTGGCATGGGTTCATCACGGCCGGCCGCCCGTAATCTTGCCTTGCTCGGAGTTGGCTGCTTGGTCGCAGACAATATAAACGGTCTTTTCTATCGGAATTCGGTTAACTTTGGTCTACCAGCAATTGAGTGCTGTGGTGTCTCAGATATGTTTGAGGAGGGTCAAGTTGCAGACGTATCATTCCAAGATTTCACTATAACGAATGTTGATACTGGCGAAAGCATGCATGGGCGCGAGGTCCCGAAGTCCTTGTTGCGCATTCTCAACGCAGGCGGACTTTACTCTCTGCTTGAGGACGAGGGAATGATTGCAGTAGCTGAATAAAGCATGGCTTAGACACAGAAATTTATGAATAAAATCATTCACCAATTTTGAAGGCCCTCATGACTTCAACCACTCGCTTAGCAATAGGGTGTCCCTGCTCAGCAGCCTTTTCATACCAACTACGCGCAATTTTATCATTTTTTTTAACCCCTTTGCCTTTACGATACATCACTCCAAGATTAAATTGCGCGGCTGGTTCGTTTTTTTCTGCAGCTTTGAGGTACCATTCTACTGCTTTTTTGTAATCTCGTTCGACTCCCTTTCCATTTTCATAAAGATAGCCAAGCCGGTTTTGGCTTTCTGCATTGCCTCTTTGTGCGAGTGGGTACCAATGACTATAAGACGTTTTGAAATCACCTTTCTTGTATGCCAGTAGTCCTTGGCTGAAACTTGCATTATCTTGAGCTACATTGGTGCCACCAGAATTATTAACCACCCCTAATGATGTTAAATTTAACTGTGTATTTTGTACCGGTGCGTTTTGTTTTATGGGAGCTTTTTTTGGGTTTATTTTCTTTGGAAAGTCTAGGTGTAATAAATCTTTATCTTCTTTCTTTGCAGGCTGGGTAGTGCTGGTCACATCCTTGTCTTCAGAGACAACGAATTTCTTCGTAATATTTGATGGGGTTGACGGCTTTACTCTGCGAATGGAAGCAAAGTTGGGTACCGCACCAACGTCATAATTTTGAGAATGGATCTTATTCGTATTTGCTCTATCTCGGTTGTCGAGGTTTGATGTGGAGGTGTCGAGGTCTTCTTTGTTCTTTAGACTTTTTCGCTGATCATTCGGAATCAGTGGTATTTCATTCCGTTGTGGTGCACTTTCGTCGGTGGATCCGGTGCCACTTTCATCACCAGCCTTGATCGTTTTCACTGAATCCGAAGAGATCACAATGGTCGAGGGAGTGTCAGCTGCGGGTTCCCTTAAGACTTTAGTGATTACTTTTTTTTGAGGTTTTTTCCCGCTAGAAATAAGCCGTTGCAGCTCGGTCCTTGCATCAGGATGCCCTTGCGAAGCAGCTTTTCGAAGCCAACTTTCTGCCTTCTGAAGATCAGGATTTACTCCGTAGCCGTGGAGATGCATCAAAGCCATCTCATACTGTGCAAAAGCATGCCCTTTTTTAGCCAGAGGATAATAAACGCCGTAAGCTGCGGAGTACTGTCGTTCTATTTTTCCTTTCACCGAGGGATCTTCGTCAGCCAATTTTGATTTGATCATGTCTTGCTTGTTAGAGACGGAAGTATTCGAGCTGAGATTAGTGGTTGACCCCCCCGGCTTGGATTCTCCAACTACGCCACTACTCATCGTCGAGGTTTGATCCTTTACTTCTTTGCCAAACAACTGCGAAAAAAAATCTCCTATTTTGTCTAAAGCATCCTGCTGAAAAATGGTGTCCTCAGATTCAGAGTTCACTGGTTCCTCTGATGATATGGGTTTTACATCGTTCTCGATTATAGTAACTTTTTTCTTCGATTCATCGTTCCGTAACTTGATGACTACCGACTTGCTCACACCACGGGGTGACGCACTCCCGTTGGGCTGGACAATGCCTTCCAATTCGGGCTTTTGTTTTGGAGAAAGATCATCCAAAAGGAAACTTTGGCAACTCGTTAATAATGATGCTGCTAAGAAACAGATAATTATTTTCATATCATTCATGGCTATTTGTATCTTTTTGATGTTTTGATTCGAGGTTAGTATATCGCACTATTGAAATCTTCATTACCAAGCGGTTTTATATTTAATGAAAGGGCTTTTAATTTTTTGCAGATCTTTGATAAGATCTGGAAGAAGTCCTGGATCATCTGTTTCTCGAAGGCCGCTGGAAATAGAGTCAGAGGCGCCACCAAACCGGTTCTCAACTTGTTTAGCTATGTTTTCATAGGTTTCAACCGCTGCGAAAAGACGAACAACGTCATCATCAATCTCTTTCGGCATTTTGTCCCATAATTTTTCACGCGACATCTGGTGCAGTTTATTTCCTAGGTCCTCAAGCCCATGTGCCTCCCAAACCGGGAAATAGTTTGGCGTTGATCCATAGAACGCAACGCGATAACGAACCCATTCGAGGTTTCTAGCAACTGTTTCCTCATCTGCTCCCGTAACAATGTAACCGCCACCTACAATTTCAAAATTTTCTCTTTTACGTCCAGACCGAGACATTCCGGTGCTAATTTCCTTCATCACAACGGTGTCGATATATTTACGAGTGCAGAATGGATGGAGCCGAACGCCGTCACAGACTTGGCCCGCCAAGCGCAGCATAGCCGGCCCGACGGCTGCGATAGTTATTGGCACCATTGATTGCTTGGAAGCAGGTGGCTTAAAATTAGGGGTCATTAAAGAAAATTGGTAATGTTCGCCCTCGTATTTTAATTCTGTATCATTCTCAAAGCAGGACCAAATTACTCTAAGTGCCTCGATATACTCTCGCATTCGAGGAACAGGTGGGCTCCACGGCACGCTGAAACGGCGTACATTATGAGCTCTGACCTGACTGCCGATACCGAGAATAAATCTCCCGCCGGAACTGGCTTGTAAGTCGAAACATTCATTAGCCACGACCATAGGACTGCGTGCGAATGCAATGGCAATTCCAGTCATTAGCTTTATTTTGGAAGTTGACGTAATCGCAGCAGCATGAGGCAAGAATGGTGAATGTTGATTTTCCATGCTAGCAAGTCCATCGTAACCAAAAGCCTCTGCTTTCGCAGCAGCCTCCGCTGCATGATCGAGATTGTCTTGTGGTAAAACTGTATAAACGCGCATTTGTTCCTCCAGTACCCTTTAATATGTATTGCCTATAGGGCATCCGTATGACTGCTACAATACCTGTGAATTATAAATCGCCGATAATTCATTAGGACTCTGGTCATTTGTACGCAAGCTGTGATATTTTTAGTGTGGCAGTCTGACATTAAATTCAGATGAACAAAGGAGGAAAAAATGGCAGTTTTAGCAAGCGCCCATCCAGACGATTTGTGTAGTGTGCGTGATCAAGTATCAGATGAAGAATGGCAGACGCGGGTCGACCTCGCTGCCTGCTACCGGTTGGTAGACTATTATGATATGTCGGATTTGTTAGGGACTCATATTTCGGCGCGAATACCTGGAGAGAAAAATACATTCTTACTTAATCCTTACGGGATGTATTTTGATGAGATTACAGCGTCTAGTCTTATTAAGGTTGACTATGACGGCAACGTTTTGACTGAAACACCATTCGATCTCAACAAAGCCGGTTTTACCATTCATAGCGCAGTGATGATGGGCCGTCCCGATATCAATTGCGCTTTGCACACTCATACACGAGCTGGCATAGCAGTTTCCGCCCTTAAATGTGGCCTTTTGCCAATGTCGCAGCACTCGGCTCGTTTTATTGATAACATTGGTTATCACGATTATGAAGGCGTGGCACACGATCATGATGAACGAGAAAGGTTGCAGCGCGACCTCGGTGATTATCTTTCCCTCATCTTACGTAATCATGGTCTACTCACTTGTGGGTACAATATCGGCCATGCCTTTTGGTTGATTTATAAATTGGAGCGAGCATGTCAGGCTCAGATAGATGGAATGGCTGCAGGCACAAAAGTGATTGAAATAGATAGAGGGGTACAAGAAAGCACCAAAGAATTATTTGCTAAAAAGAAAAGTGCTGGAGGTGACCTCGGTTGGCCAGGGCATTTACGTCGGCTTGATCGTATGGATCCTAGCTACAAGAATTAGGAAAGATAGAAGGGAGAAAGCGATGTCTTTAAAAAGTAAGGTGGCACCTGAGGAATGGAAAATGCGGGTCGATCTCGCGGCAGCGTATCGGCTGTGTGAGTTTTATGATATGACAGACCTAACTGGCACCCATCTTTCGGCTCGGGTGCCTGGCGAGGCGAATAATTTCCTCCTCAATCCCTATGGTCTGTATTTTGAGGAGGTTACTGCATCAAGTTTGGTCAAATTAAGCTTGGATGGTGACGTGCTTGAGGATCACCTCGGCCTCGGCGTAAACTCTGCCGGTTACACTATTCATAGCGCCGTTTTATCGGGTCGTGATGACCTTAATGCCGTTATGCATACTCATACACGCGCCGGTATTGCGGTATCTTCAATGGAATGCGGATTATTGCCGATGAGCCAACACTCAATGCATTTTCATAAATCTGTATCCTATCATGATTACGAGGGGGTGGCGGTAAACCTTGATGAGAGAGAGATGCTGCAACGAGACTTAGGGCCTAAAAATAAGGCAATGATGCTCAAGAACCATGGCTTACTTACTTCTGGAGTGAGTGTTCCAGACGCATTCTATGCCCTTATGCGGCTTGAAAAATCCTGCCAGGCACAAGTTGATGCAATGTCAACTGGAGCTGAATTACATTTAGTCCCTGAAGCAGTTTCCGACCACACAAATGGGCAGTTCAAAAATAGAGGTACCGAGCTTGCGGATCGAGGCTGGCCAGGGCACCTGCGGCGTTTAGACCGGATGGATCCTACTTACGCAGACTGATAAACTGTGTAACCGTCTCGTAGATTGACTATTAGGGTTGGCTGCTGTGGAGTGTTTTATGAGGTGTGCTTCTGGTAAAGATTTTTTGTTTCCGTTTGCTTTTGGCTTCAGTACATTCGTTATTCAACGCAGAAGGAGATGGAAGTGAACCACAGCCAGGTTGACAAAAAGCGAGTTCAAGCAGCATTGCTGATAATCGGCGACGAGATTCTTTCAGGTCAGACGCATGATAAAAATTTACCTCATATAGCTGAAAAATTGAATAATGTGGGGGTACAACTCGCAGAAGTGCGGGTTGTCCCTGACATAAAGCAGGAAATAATTGATGCAGTTAATGCCTTGCGTGGCCGGTTTGACTATTTGTTCACTACTGGTGGTATTGGGCCAACCCATGACGATATTACGGCAGAATCCGTTGCAGAAGCTGTTGGCCGAGAGTTAATCCAAAATCAGGAGGCCCGTCGGTTGCTCGAAGAGCACTTCAAGTACAACGGTACGGAAATCAACGAAGCACGCCTTAGCATGGCTAATACACCAAAGGATGCAGAGCTCATAAAAAATCCAATTTCTACAGCGCCGGGCTTTAAAGTGGAAAATGTTTACGTGATGGCGGGTGTCCCGAAGATAATGCAAGCCATGTTGGATAATATAATTCCTACCCTTCAGGGAGGGGCACAAAAACTTTCTCGCAGCGTTCTCTGTAATTTGGGCGAAGGAAGTATTGCGAAAGGTTTAAAAGATATTCAAGACAAGCATCCTGAAATCGACATTGGCTCCTATCCACATTACTCGAGGGCAAACTATCGGCTTTCGCTAGTCATTAGGGGTTTTGACGATCAACAGCTACTATATGTGCAGGAGGCGGTTCACAAAATGATAAGGGATCTGGGAGGGGAACCAATTCGAGGCGAGGAAGTTGATAATAAATGACAAACGAATTCTCAATGCCATTTTTGATGCTTTGCGCCCTGATATGGTGACACCACAGCTTATTCCCAATCTATGCCATTATCGTGAAAGCGGCGTTTTCTGACGGAACATGCATTCAACATTTCCGACAGAAGCAAGGGTTAATTAGATGGCTGTAATCACTGGCTGTGTAAATGAGCAGACGGAGCGTACAACAATTTTAAGCAAAAGCCGTGTTAATGGAACACAATATATCTACTCTAGTTGGGCAGAAGGTGGTTTTTGCTTGATCAACTCGATTTTTTTACTGCAAATTGATCAAGAAATCGAAACAGCAATTGTCCCCGAGCTGGCCCTCCTTTAAAGTAGAACCAATGCGGGCGTGGCGGAATTGGCATACGCGACGGACTTAAAATCCGTTCCTTTCGAGGTTGAGGGTTCGAGTCCCTCCGCCCGCACCACCATAACCAAAGAAAATTGGATCTATTTGATGGCATCTGGCCCCGATCCTAGTATTGTTAAAGCATTCCCCGTTTATTGAGGTTAAACTGAAGCAAGGCCGGCCTATAAGAATTTCTGAAGAAACTGAGTTGCTCGGCCAACGAAAAAAACTGCTTACTAAATTGTCAAGTAGCGGAAATAGTGAGCATTTTTCACACATGAATCTGGCAACAAGCGCTTTGGAGTCGGGCCCCGATAGGGGCTAGTACAGCAGATCACGTGCTTGAGTGGTGCGTCCGTCGTGCATGTTGGCAGGCATCATTGGCGAGATTGATGAGAGAGGTAGGAGATAACTGTGCCATCGGCATGTTGGACGAGGGTGCAATAAAACACCTTGATCATACTCAAAGTGATTGTCCGTTCCGCGCCTAGCTTCAATCAGCCAGACTAGTGCTACTTCACTCCACGCCAAAGGCCTAGGCAAATTACCTCGTTCCTGTTTGATCAAGCGCTACCGCAACTGGCTGTTGTCGAACTTCACGTTAGAGCGCTTCGCACGAAATATCATTACAAATCCCAAGAATCTTGAGGTTGAATAAAAAAACCGCAGATCCAGTTATGAAATAACTGATCAAGAGTTTTATGAGGGGATCATCTCGGTGGCCGTGCCTATACGTAATTCAAGTGGTCAGCCTATTGCAGGTCTTATTCTACATGCAACAGTGATCCGTGTTGGGGTAAAAGATAGTTTGAGTAGCTTGAGAACACTTCAACACTATACGTCCAAATTTGAGCGTAATATGTTCAATGGGAATTAGGTGAAAATGGCAAAATTACCAAGAAAGACGCTCACGTATTGTTTAGGGCATCAACCATTGCTGATCCCGCATCGGAAGGTGTGTCGATGACATGGACGCCAGCCTTCATCAAAGCCTGACGCTTTGAATTATATGTACCTTTGTTTCCAGAGACTATTGCACCTGCGTGACCCATTTTTTTTCCTTTTGGCGATGCGCCGCCAGCAATATACGCGACCACCGGTTTCTTCATTGTGCACGCATACTCAGCTGCCAATTCTTCCATAGTCCCGCCTATCTCACCAAGAATGAAAACGGCCTTCGTTCTATCGTCCTCATCGAGACATTTGAGTGCTGCCAAAGTTGTCGTTCCTATAACTGGATCACCGCCTATACCTATGAATGCAGATTGCCCAAGCCCCGCCTGTGTTATGTTAAGAGAAATCAATGTGCCGAGGCTACCGCTCCTTGAAATAATCCCAACGCTACCTGCAGTCATTATATTTTTATTAAACGCGGGCATAAACCCGACGAAACATTCCCCCGGCGTGGCAACTCCGGTGGTATTTGGTCCAATAATCTGTGTTTCGTTTGCCTTCCCGGCGGCAACAATCTCCATTACATCATGTACTGGAATATGTTCGGTGAGTATGACTAATTTTTTTACACCGGCCTCTATAGCATCAATTGCTCCGACTTTTGCAAAATATGGTGGAACAAAGAGGCCAGCCACATCGAATGGTACCTCCTTCATTGCATCAAAAGCAGTATCAAAAACCGGTACGCCTAAATGATTGTGTCCCCCTTTTTTTGGCACGATACCACCAACAATATTAGTCCCATAGCGCTGCATATGTTCGGTCCAAAACGTCCCCTGTTTGCCGGTAATGCCCTGTATCATAACTCTCTCATGTTCACGAACGATCACAATCTCCCCCTTCCTCGGCCTTTTGCGCTGCTTTCACTGCAGCCTCACAAGCTTGGTCCATCCTAGTATAGGGGGAGATACCAAGCCTTTCCTTAAGCATTTTTCGGGCCTCCTCATCACCTGTTCCATGAACTGAAAAGAAAACCGGCAATGTTGGATGGATTTCTTCCCATGCTGAAATAATGCCTTCTGCCATAACGTCACAACGAGCAAAAGCTCCACAAAAGTTTATGACTAAGCTTTTCACTTTTTTATTTGTCAAAACTAATTCAAGCGCTGGCTTTCCTTTAGTATATGCCTCGCCACCAATTTCCATAAAGTTTGCCGGTTTGCCGCCATAAAATTTTATGACATCCATAGTCGTCATAGTCAGGCCAGCACCATTTGCTAGAACACCTACCGAGCCATCGAGTTCGATGTATTTCAGGCTCAGTGCCTTTGCTTCTGCCTCAATTTCTGTGACCTTTTCGGGGCAACCATGAACGGCTAATTCAGCGTGGCGCTGAATAGCCGAGTCATCCATTGAAAACTTGCAATCGAGCGCAATAATTTTATTACTCTTGGTCAATACAAGAGGATTAATCTCCAATAATTCTGCGTCGTATCGACGATATAAAGAGTAAAGTTTTAAGGATATATTAGCGATGTCGGCTTTTTCATCGCCTAAGTTCGATTGTTGTAAAAAATTAAGAATGTTGTTCGTATCTGGACCCGTGGAGATGTTGATTGGCATACGGTACACTTGGGTCGGATCCTGTGTGGCAGCAGTCTCAATATCCATGCCACCGAGTGTTGAAAAAAGCATGGTGGGGCTGCGAGCCTCTGAATCATTGATGACTGCTAAATAGAGTTCACGCTCAATATCTTTTTGTTCTTCAACTAATAATTTTTCCACATTATAGCCACCAATTTTCATGCCAAGGATTTCTCTAGCTGCTGCCTCTGCTTCTTTCGGAGTTTTGGCCAGCTTGATGCCTCCAGCCTTGCCACGTTCTCCGCTAGGTACTTGCGCTTTAACTACACACGGACCTATTTCGGCGGCAACCTTGCTTGCTTGCTTAGGAGTTGTCGCTACCTTGCCGCGTGGTATCGTTATCCCTTCTGCCTTCAGGAGTGGCTTGGCTGTCCATTCTTCAAAATTCATTACACGTCCGATCGTTTTTTATGACTGCATTTATTTGCCGTATTTTCCCCAATAGGTGCCGAATAACTCCTCCTCGCTTGGTTTATCTTCAGGAATAGTCTCAACCAGATGAGTCACATTTATAAAATGATGATATGCGAGATTCTCACTTATTGAATTGCCAGCCCAAGTTCCACAACCCATCGTCAGGGTGAAGCCCAGCCCATTGTCAAAACTTCCGCCATTTCCAAAAGTATGAGCTTGGTTGACGAGTACGCGAACGACGTCAAGGCGTTCAGCTAACAATTCAGCATTTTTAATGGTTTTGGTGTGAATACCCACAGAATGCCCCATGCCCTGATACCTGAGGATATCCTGTACTTGCAGAATGGCTGATTCAATGTTTGGGACACGATATACAGTTAGCACTAGGGAGAGTTTTTCACCTGAGAGAGGTCTCTCAGGGCCAGCCCCGATATCTTCGACCATAAAAAATTTTGCTTGTTTTGCGGCTACAGGTAGACCACAAACATCAGCGAAAATATCAGGGTCCTTCGCTAACAAACGCCTGTTCAGGCGTCCACCCACCCAGAGATTGTCAAGAATTTTTTGTTTATCGTCGCTAGTGCACATGTATCCGCCGACCCTTGAAAGTGCATCGATAGCTTCTTTGTAAATGCTATCTTGGATGGTTACTGAATTTTCCGACGAACATGAGGTCGCATTATCAAAACATTTTGATTCCATGATTTTTCTTGCGGCGTCATTTAAGTCCGCGCTGGTATCGATTATCACTGGCACATTACCAGCTCCTACACCGATTGCGGGCGTGCCGCTCTTATAAGCATTCCGAACATTATTTTGCGAGCCGGTCACCACTACAAGGTCACATTCCCGCATCAGCGTGTTAGTCAAATTTTTAGAGATTGGGGCCGGCAGTATTTGCACAAGATTTGCGGGCAATCCTATTTTCTCGAGTTCGCTCCGCATGAGCTCAACTGTGCGTCCAGTGGCCTGTAGGCCAGCTGGTGATGGCGCTATTATGACTGCATTACGACCTTTGACTGCCATCATTGCTTTATTAACGGGAGTAGCACAGGGATTAGTGGACGGCACTACTGCGCCAACAACTCCAACAGGTTTAGCGTATTTGATCAATCCCCTTTCAGGCAATTTTTCAATAATGCCAACTGTTTTGACCCGAAGTAGATCTCTAAGGGTGCCAAAATTCTTGCGTTGATTTTTTATAATTTTGTCTTCAACATTTCCTAATCCCGTCCCAGCAACAGCGAGTTTGGCTGTTTCACGGGCATTTTCTGGTTTGTAGATTGCCCAACACAATGCTGTCACGGCTTCATCAACACGATCTTGATTAGCAGAGAGGAGCTGTGTCATTGCTTGTCTCGCATTAGTAATTAATTTGCTGATGACGGCCAAATCATCTTGGCCAGCATGAATACTTTGGGCTTGTTGCATATTATTTCTCCTGCGATAAGGGCCAAGACTATAAGTTAAATGATCGAAATGCATAGCATTTTCGCAACGGTTGTCTCACAATATGGGATTTTTTTCTTCCCTTGAGCCGATAGAGAATCTTAATCTCAAAACAAAGCAAATTTGCATTAAATTATTGAAATTAAGACTGTAAAAGCTTAATGCAATTTCATGATGATAGATTGTTAGAAAGTAGACTAAAGTGGCGACAATGGCAGCTTCATCCGTTAAATATCATTGCAAACAAACCTTACCAAGGAGGCCCAATAAATGGCTCAGATGACTACCGAGGAAGCCTTTGTTAAAGTACTACAACGCCAAGGCATTGAACATGCCTTTGGTATAATAGGTTCAGCGATGATGCCTATATCAGATTTGTTCCCGAAAGCAGGTATTTCTTTCTGGGATTGTGCCCATGAGTGCAATGCCGGAATGATGGCTGATGGCTTTACTCGCGCAAGTGGCAAGATGAGTATGATGATTGCTCAAAATGGCCCCGGCATAACAAACTTTGTAACGCCGGTTAAAACTGCTTACTGGAACCATACACCGCTCCTGTTAGTAACTCCCCAGGCTGCCAATAAAACAATGGGGCAAGGAGGTTTCCAGGAAATTCCCCAAATGGCTGTTTTTGAGGATATGGTTTGTTATCAAGAAGAAGTGCTTGATCCATCGCGTGTCGCTGAAGTGCTCAATCGAGTGATAGCCCAAGCTTGGAGAGGGAGTGCTCCTGCGCAGATAAACGTACCAAGAGATTTTTGGACACAAGTCATTGATATTGAATTACCAGAAGTGATTGACATTGAGAAACCATCGGGAGGTCGTTCCGGGATTGCTCGAGCTGCAGACCTGCTTTCAAATGCGAAGTTTCCAGTCATATTGAATGGAGCAGGGGTAGTGTTATCCGATGCAATTCCAGCTTCTGCAGTGCTGGCAGAAAAATTAAGTGCACCAGTTTGTTGTGGTTATCAGCACAATGACGCATTTCCAGGAACACATCCATTATCTGTTGGTCCGCTTGGCTATAATGGATCCAAAGCAGCTATGGAGCTAATTGCGAAAGCTGATGTGGTCTTAGCGCTTGGGACCCGATTAAATCCTTTTTCAACATTGCCAGGTTACGGGGTCGATTATTGGCCTGCAAAAGCCAAGGTAGTTCAGGTAGATATTAATCCAGACCGCATCGGTCTGACCAAAAAAGTCAGCGTAGCAATTCAGGGCGATGCAAAAATGGTTGCGGAACAGCTTACAGAAGCGTTAGAGCCGACTGCCGGTGATATCGGGCGAGAAGATAGGCTTGCACTTATACAACAAACCAAATCGGCTTGGTTACAAAAGCTCTCATCCATGGATCACGAAGATGATGATCCTGGCACGACTTGGAACGCGCGCGCGCGTGATCGCGAGCCTGATAGAATGTCAGCACGGATGGCATGGAGAGCAATCCAAGCGTCATTACCAGAAGAAGCCATAATTTCTTCAGACATTGGCAACAATTGTGCGATAGGAAATGCCTACCCTACTTTTGAGACTGGTAGGAAGTATTTAGCGCCAGGCTTATTTGGCCCTTGCGGATATGGTTTTCCTGCAATACTTGGTGCGAAGATAGCCTGTCCCGATACCCCTGTCGTAGGGTTTGCTGGTGATGGTGCATTTGGCATTTCGATGAATGAGATGACTGCCTGTGGGCGAGATCCATGGCCGCCGATAACTATGGTAATTTTCCGCAACTACCAATGGGGTGCTGAAAAACGCAATACCACGCTATGGTTTGACGATAATTTCGTCGGCACTGAGCTTGATCTTGATGTAAAATATGCCGAAATTGCTAAGGCGTGCGGTGTAAACGGTGTTCAAGTTGGCACTATGGATGAGCTAACCGATGAGTTGGCTAAGGCCGTGGATGCTCAGATGAATGATAACGAAACGACTTTTATCGAAGTATTATTAAACCAAGAATTAGGGGAACCTTTCCGTCGAGATGCGATGAAGAATCCTACTATCGTTGCCGATATAGATCCTGCAGACATGCGGCCGCAATAAAAAATGGCACATCCGTTATAAAATGGGGCCCGCCACAGGATTGGCGGGCCTTCAAGTAAGGCTGCTAACAAAGAACGCCGTTTGCAGGGTAAATTTATCTAAACGATATGTTTTCTGGAGTGGTTTATACACGTTCAGCCTAGCTTGAGATTAAATTTCTATACTTTTACAAGCGAGATATACTGCGGTTGAATATACGTTATGGTGTCAATAATTTGCTTTATCGGGGGGAGAAAATGAATGCAAGGCCGATGGAAAGTCCTGACGACTCCGCTGTTGGTCCGCAAGGTGGTGAGGCGAGCCGTCCAATAAGATCACCCATAAGGCAAGAGGAATTGGGCAGCGTTGCATTAACGCCAACAGGTGAATTTGAGGCTGGCTCTTACCAGACTTTTCAACTTGTATACACGGCAGGGAAATTCGGTATAGATGATTCGGGTTCGATGCGTGTGTGTTTCCGATTTGCTTCCGATCAGACAAGGCCGCAATTTGAAGATCCAAAGTGGGCTAATTATACTACCATAAAGGCAAGCAATGACGCCGTTCTTGAATATCATTATGATCCCAAAGGGAATGTACGTCCCTGGGATCGCACGCTTTATGTAAAGGTAGTTAAAGGTTTTCTTCGTGAAGGAGACACCATAACTATCACATTTGGTGAAACAAGGCACGGGTCTCCAGGGATGCGTCTGCAAACATTTTTGGAAGATACCTTTGAGTTTCACACGCTAGTAGATCCGATTGCGACATACAATTACCAACCGTTACCACTGCAACCCTCCATTAGTATTGTAGCCGGCCCACCTGTAGATTATGTGGCTGTGTTACCAACGTTGAGAACTGCTGGGCAATCATTTGCGTTGAAGATTAAGGGTGAGGATAGGTGGGGAAATCCCTCCGATCAATGCGATCTTACATTAGGCTTACAAGCGAATTTCGATATCGTTGGCCTACCAGAAACCATAACACTTAAGCCAGGAATTGATGCTGTTACCATTGAAGGGCTCATAGTTGAAGAGTTGGGTGATGTAATTGTGGAGTTGATTGATCAAAAAGGGATCGCCGTCACGCGCAGTAACCCCCTTCGTATTGTAGAGAAGTCGGATTTATTGCACTGGTGGGGCGACCTTCATGGTCAGTCAGAGGAATCTATTGGAACCAATAGTGCGCGGCAATATTTCACTTTTGCTCGTGACAAAGCTTTCTTAGATGCGACTGGTCACCAAGCTAACGACTTTCAAATTACAAATGAGTTTTGGGCAGAGCTCGACCATTTGTCTGCGGAGTTTAATTCCGACGGTGAATTTGTTGTATTGCCGGGTTACGAATGGTCCGGCAATACAGGATTGGGTGGAGATCGGAATGTCTATTTCTCTGAAGAAGGAAGGCAAATCCGGCGCTCATCGCATGCGCTAGTCGAAGATCGGAGTGATATTGATACGGATTGCAATAGCGCAGCCGAGCTTTTTGAAGCATTGACGGTCAGTGAAGAATTTGACGTTGTCACTTATGCTCATTGTGGTGGGCGGTATGCGGATGTGAAGCTAGCGCATGATGGTCATTTTGAAAAATCGATGGAAGTACACTCATCGTGGGGTACTTTTGAGTGGTTAGTTAAAGATGCTTTTGAAATGGGTTATCGTTGTGGAATTGTTTCTAATTCCGACGGTCACAAAGGTAGGCCTGGCGCAAGTTATCCGGGGGCTTCGTTATTTGGCGCTGTGGGCGGTCTAACTTGTTTTTTAATGCCTGAATTGACTCGGCCTGCGTTGCTTGACTGTATGCGTAAACGAAGACATTACGCTACGACGGGCGGACATGGCGGGCGAATGTTAATAGATGTGGCCGTGACCTTTGAACACCAAGGTACGCTTTATCATGATGACCCAAAGCTCGGGCCCGTCGATGGTTTCACCGCGAGTTCTGCTATAATCGGTGATATAGTTCATTTGCCTAAAGGTAATGCGGAACTTTCTGTGGATATTGTCGGCGCAGCTCCAATCGAGCGCGTTGATATCTTTAATGGACTGGAGCATGTGGAAACTATCCGGCCATATACCCAGGAAGAGCTTGGAAATCGTATTCGTGTGATTTGGGAGGGAGCGGAATATAGAGGTCGCTTTCGACAAGTAATATGGGATGGGGAGGCACAATTTTCCGATAATCAGATTATCGACGCTTCCCCGATAAACTTTTTTAATCGTGATAATGCACTCAACCGTTTAGGTACGACTGGTTTGCAATGGAGAGCATTGACCACCGGCAATCTTGGGGGATTTGATGTTTGGGTGAAGGACCCGTACGGGGGTACCCTCAAACTCGAAACACCACTGGTTAAATGTGGTATTCCCTTGGAAGAAATTGGCTTGGAGGACGAAATTTTTGATGAGAGCGGTGATTTACCTAGATATTTGAAAGTTTTTCGTATGCCAAACAAAAACCGATATACGTCAATAAAATTTTCGAGGAATATAAAACTTAAAAACAGAGGTGATAACGGTATTTTTATTCGTTTAACTCAGGAAGATGGCACGCTAGCGTGGACAAGTCCGATCTACATTTACAGGTAAAAAATCACTAGTCTGTATCATTTGTGTATCCGCGCGTAGTGTGTGAGCCATTTGCCGCTAGTTCCGTAAAGAAAAACGTGAGTGGGGTAAAAAGCCGATTTAGATAACCGCTAAAACCAACCGGATTACCTTCACTTTTTGCTGCTGTTAACCGTTGTTGCCCACTGGTTCGTATCGGATGAACTTGTTGCTTGCAATTGACTGTCTGCAGTAGATCTGCATCTTCCAAACTCAAGGGGAACCTCTGTTATTGTCGTTTTGTCAGCTTTTAAAGCTTGCTCTATTGATGGTGCTAAATCCCCCATGTCATGAGCCTGTTCGCCGTAGAAGCCAAAGGGGTGAGCTGACGCTACGTAGTCGGGATTACACAGTCTGGTACAATTGTATCTTGCATCTTAACGTTGACGAATTATTAAATCACCGCCGTTGTAAAAAACGACTATGGGCATAGCGATATTGTATTGTTGGAGCGTTGCCATATCCCCGCCACAGATAGTCGATAACTCGAACGCAGAAGTCCTACGCGTGTAAATCAAACTAGAATGATTCAATGAAAAAAACGCCAATTTATTCGTCAAAGGCCGTTTGCGTATCAATTAATTAGATAACAAGAATCTCAATAAAAGACAAATTGACAACAACCCGGAAGACATTGTGACTTCAACTTAATACGCATATGCAATGCCACCCCCAGCGCGTGGATCAGCACCACCTCGTGCCCTGCCATTTTCATCAACGCTAATTACATGTGCCATTGACATATCCATAGCAAAACTTTCTGGTTTGTGGATCACAGAGTGGCCCATCTTTTCAAGCTCAGAAATTATGAATGCAGGCACAGTTGCCTCTGCATGAATGCCATTACCCTCACAATGGATACGCGGCACCGTTACCGCTTCTACCGGAGACATATTGAAATCTATAACATTTATAATCGATTGAAGAACTGCGCTAATGATCACGCTGCCCCCTGGAGCGCCCGCAATTAAAATAGGCTTCCCATCTCTAAATATCATTGTTGGCACCATACCTGTGGTCCTCGCTTTTCCAGGCGCAATTGAATTTCTATTTCCCGGCATGGGGTCAAATAACTTCATGGAATTGTTATAAGTGAAGCCCAAGCCTGGTGTCGTAACACCAGAACTGGTGCCAAGAGTATGAGTAACAGCAACCGCATTTCCATCTGCGTCATAAACGCAGAGATGAGTTGTGCACGATGGTGGTTCTTCTATGCCTGTTTTAGGGTTAACTCCATTTTTTAACTCTTTTACCCATTGCTTTGCACGTTCTTGGGAAATTAGCATGTCGATAGGTGTTTCCGTGAATTTTGGATCACCAAGGTGGTTATTGCGATCGTGATGTGCCGCGGCCATCGCTCTTGCGATAAAATCTAAATGATGAGCGCTAGTATGGGGGTAATGAGCAAGCGGAATGTGATCAAGGATATGGAGCATTTCTATAATGGTTGCACCACTACCTGGCGGAGGATTGGACCGAACATTTAGTCCTCTATAGGTTCCCGCGAGTGGTTCACACTCAGATGGTGAGTAACTCTCGAGATCGTTACGGGTAACAAAAGAACCATTTTTCTCCAGATCATTGGCAATAACCTTGGCTAAGTCCCCTGAATAGAAATCCTTGTATCCCGCCTCTGCTAACCTCGTTAAGGTATCTGCATAATCGGGCTGCTTAAAAAGCTCACCTTCATTGTATAATCGCCCTTCTGGATGAAGATACACACGGGCGCATTCATCTGTTGTTCTTATTCGGGTAGTGCCATCTGGAATTCCTTCCATACGATAGCGGGTCCACACCCGCCTCGTGTAGGGCGTCATTACAAGTCCATTGCGGGCGTAGTCTATGGCGGGCTGGAGGAGCTCAGCCCAAGGGCGAGAACATAATTTTTCATGAAAGACACCAAACCCTGCCGGTGTCCCTGGAGTCATGATGGCCGTATAACCAAGTTCAGATCGAAAATCATCAAATAGTGAATAGCCAGATATTTCTGTCCGGCCTTTAATATCTTTCATCCACATATCCGATGTTACATTAGCTCCTGCGGTGGAGTGAAAATCAATCATCCCATTTTGGCCTGTGGCAGCACTGAAATACTGTAATGTTCCCATCCCACCAATACCACACATAAACGGGTCACAAATCATTTGAGCAAACGCAGCCGCTAGTGCAGCATCGAACGCTGTTCCGCCATCACTCAAAACCGTTGCTCCCACGTCGGCAGCTCGCGGTTGAGGGCACACAACAACACCTTTCATAAAAACCTCCTAATCATGATCTTATCGTTACACTGGATGGCGAAGTTAGCAATAGTAGGGTATTATTTAGGAAGATATATATTGAGGGAGGAGCGTTGTATGTCTGACGAAGTACACTTTTTATCCATAGGTGAAGCCAGTCGGTTAATTGAGGAAAAGAAATTATCGCCTGTTGAATATGTGGACGCGCTTCTAGCGCGAATTGAGAGCCTTAACCCAATTTTAGACGCCTTTCTTCTTGTGACCGGTGATCAGGCGAGAGCCGCAGCGAAACAGGCTGAAACAGAAATCGCCGCAGGTCGATATAAAGGTCCGCTCCACGGTATCCCGTTTGCTCTCAAAGATATTTACGAGACAAAAGATATTTTAACGACAGCTCACTCCAAAATACTCATTGATAATGTGCCTGATAACGATGCGACCTCCGTAGCCAACTTGAAACAAGCGGGCGGTATTTTGCTGGGTAAATTGGCGACACACGAATTTGCACATGGTGGTCCTTCATTGGACTTACCTTGGCCGCCCGCACGCAATCCTTGGGATCTCTCTCGGTTTACTGGTGGATCCTCAACTGGATCGGGGTGTGGTGTGGCAGCTGGCCTGTTCCCGCTCGCAACCGGTTCGGATACCGGTGGATCGATAAGAGGACCCGCAGGGCTTTGCGGCATAGTTGGGTTAAAACCAACTTATGGTCTAATAAGTCGGTCAGGCATTATACCCAATTCTTATTCTTATGATCACGCTGGGCCGATGGCATGGAATGTTGAGGATGCAGCTATTGGACTTCAGGGAATGGTTAGTTACGACCCGGTGGGGGATCCAGCTAGTGTAAAAATAGACTACCCAGATTACCGTGCAGCACTGACTGGCGACATTAAAGGTTTGAGAGTTGGGGTGATAAGGCAGTTTTACGAGGAAGAAAATAAATTTCCAGAAACAGTTATTAAAGCAATGGACGAGAGTATTGCTGTTTTTAAAAGTTTAGGTGCCAACGTGTCTGACGTGCGTGTGAGGCCTTTACAAGAATATCGTATTACAAAACTGATAATGGGAGAATCCGAGATATTCTCTGTCAATTATCCTGATTTAATAAAGCGGCCTGGTGATTTTGGGCATGATTTTCGAAGTCGTACTATTCCTGCGTGTCTTATTTCGGGAGTTGACTACATGCAGGCAAGCCGGCTACGTCGAGTCATGATGGCTGAGATGGAGGACGTTTATAAAAAATATGATGTCTTGATTACTGCGGGTCAAGGTCCGGCACCCGAGTTTCCAGCGTATAGATCTATTAGCAATTGGACTGGAGGAAAGGCCTCTGTGCAATTCAACGTTGTTTGTGGTCCATCTATTTCGATATGCAATGGTTTTGACCCCAACGGTTTGCCAGTGTCTCTAATGATTTCAGGTCGTCCATTTGCAGAAACTACTGTGCTCAATGCAGCTTATGCCTTTGAGAAATCCACATCCTGGCGCAACACACGTCCTCAGCTCCAACCAGGCATGGAAAAACCACCGACAGGCGTAATACCAGTAAAGCCGGATATTTCGTCTGTTGGTGAAAAAACGAAAATTCGTGCCGCTGCGGCAGTGGAAAGTGCAGGACTAGAGCTAGATGATTTAATGATGGATGAGGTTTACGAGGCGGCACCCTATATTTATGAAATGTCAGAACGTCTGCGAAAAGATTTAACACGTGATGCTGAGCCAGCATCTATCATGGTAGCTCAACCAGCAAATGATTAAATAAGATTAGTGGACATTGCAGCGCCATGGAAATTTTCAATTTAACTATTGCCGAATTAAGTGAAAAAATTTCTTCGAGAGAAATTTCACCAATTGAGGTGACTGAAATTTTCTTAGAGCAAATCAATGGGCTCAACCCTATTTTAAACGCTTTTATAACCGTTGCGAGTGAACGGGCTTGCTCTGAGGCACAGCGCGCAGAGGATGAGCTAGCATTAGGAAATTACAGAGGGCCACTCCACGGAATACCCATTGGTGTGAAGGACATTATTGATAGTGAAGGAATTTTAACTACTCATGGATCGAGTTTCTATAGCAACAATGTTCCTTCAGCCGACGCAGAGTGCGTTAGGCGGTTGCAAGGTGCTGGCGCAATAATGATAGGAAAATGTAATACCGCTGAATTCGCGGCGGAGTCTTGCACCAAAAATCCGCACTATGGAGTGTGCAGAAATCCTTGGGATACAAGCCGTGTTCCTTCAGGTTCAAGTGGCGGTTCTGGTGCTGCGGTTGCCGCTAAGATGGTGCCAGGTGCTCTTGGCACCGACACTGGTGGTTCGGTAAGAGGGCCAGCAGCTATTTGTGGCACGGTCGGGCTTAAGCCCACATACGGTCGTGTCAGTGTCCGTGGCGTCTTTCCAAATGCTACGAGCTTGGACCATGTAGGTCCCATAACGCGAACGGTTCGGGATAATGCCATCTTGTTACAGGGTATCGCGGGGTTCGATTGTGCTGATCCTTTTTGCCTAGACCTGCCTGTGCCGGATTTTAGCGCGAAACTCGATATGGGTATAAAAGGAACAAAACTAGCGGTTTGCCCCGACCTTGTTGACGTAGAGATAGACAAGCCGATTGTAGATGCTTTTGCTAAAGCAGTTGAAGTTTTCCGTGACCTAGGGGCAACTATTGACACAATTCCATGCAGCTTTGCTGCGGAAATAAATCCTCATCGACGAGCTATTGCTGATGCAGAGTTTTTCAGTGTTCATTGCGATCGGTATGGTGAAAACTCATCTGGATTTGGCAAACGACTTCAAGATCGTTTGGAGAATGCTCGAAGCACAACGCTTAGGATGTATATCAAGGCGCTTGAACGGCGCAAGTCTCTGAGACGGCTGATGGTCGACCTTTTGCATGGGTATTCCGCACTGCTAACGCCGGGCTATCCTTGTTTAGCAGCACCAATAAATACCGAAATGGCTTCTGTGAACGGTAAAGAGGTAGATTTCGTTGGGTTAGGTCGTAATTTACTCGGCCTTCAGAATTTTGTGGGCTTCCCCGGGCTTACCATGCCAACTGGTTATGATCCGGTGTTTGGATTGCCAATGAGTTTACAGATCACAACGCTTCCAGGCGAAGAAGCAGAAGCATTCCGTATCGGTCATGCTTATGAAGAAGCGACTCCAGACCTTCGCTTTCGCGAATGTTTGATCGACAAAAGTTTAGTAAAAAAATAAATAAGGAAAAAATCAAATGGCTGAAGCCTATGAACTGACTGCAACTGAGGGACTCAAGGAAATTGACGCAGGACACCTAACTGCGGAAGCATGGATGGGGAGCTGCCTGGAGAGAATTTCTGACCGAGAAGGAGAGGTTCTCGCTTGGGAGTATATCGATCGCGAGGGTGCATTAGAAAAAGCCCGTAAAGTTGATAAACTGGGAGCGGCAAGTCTAGCTGCAGGTGTACCTTTTGGCGCAAAAGATATTATTGATACACACGACATGCCAACTAGTTATGGCTCACAAATACATCAGGGTTTCCGGCCCGGCCGTGATGCTGGCTGCATAGCAATAACTCGCGCAGCCGGAGCTATACTCGTTGGAAAAACAGTAACTACTGAATTTGGCCATCGGTTCCCAGGCAAAACTAAAAATCCTTTTAATCCGGCCTATACACCTGGCGGCTCTTCTTCCGGTTCTGCTGCTGCAGTGGGTGACAAAATGGTTCCGATGGCCTTCGGAACACAGACGGGCGGCTCAGTTATAAGACCAGCAGCATATTGTGGAACCGTTGGGTACAAGCCCACATTTCAGGATATCAATCGTAATGGCGTGTTGCCCAATTCGCCAAGTTTCGACACCGTAGGAATAATAGCTCGATCCGTTGAAGACCTTGCCCTTTTTAGGTCGGTGGTTTTAGAGGAAGGGCTACATCCGGTTTTGCCAGCTGACATAACTAATCTAAAGTTGGCTTTTTATCCAACGCCGAATTGGGAAAAAGCCGATACATCGACTCATGAAATGCTCGAAAGCGCTACAGCCGCTTTAATAAGTGCTGGTGCAAATATAACGGAACTGACCTTACCATCAGAGAACGATTTTGATCGGCTACACAAAACTATAGCTGGGTGGGAATTTGCCCGAACTGTAGCATGGGAGCGGTTGAACCGGTACGATCAGCTTAGTGATGATTTGCGCGATGGTCGTATGCAGAATGGAGTAGATACGTCCTATGATCAATACCGCAAAGCAACTGTGGACCTCGAAGTTCTCAAACTCAAGGTGGATTCAATACTTGCTGACTATGATGCAGTTTTATGTCCCTCTGCACCAGGTGAGGCGCTCAAAGGTCATGCCTATACTGGCAGCGCTATCTTCAACGGGTTGTGGACTATGTTAGGTGTTCCATCTGTAACCCTTCCGACTCAGTCAGGTCCTCAGGGTCTTCCGATGGGGATACAACTCGTTTCTACCCGGAATAGCGACCGAAAATTATTTGACGTCGCGCAATCTATATCGACAAAACTAAGAAATCATTGATTAGTCTGTTTTTGGATGCTTAAACAACAGAATACCCTTCAACATCTATATATTGATGTTTGTTGTGAACGGCTCACTTTAGGTTAGTTGAAAATAAAATGCTGGCATTGATTGTTGGCAGAAAGAAAATCAACGCCGGTTGTTGGAGTTAAAAGCCTGGGCCGCGGGCATCAATGGGCCAAATGTCCTCGACCTTGTTTTTTCTTATGCAAACAACCCAGTCATGAAGATTAAAAGTTGGATCCACATGGCCTGGTATTAGCTTTAATTTTTGACCGATATGAAGTGCTTTTGCATTATGCCCAATCTCCAATGCGGTATGCTCGTCGGACTGACCTACCACCTCTATACCATCAAGGTCGGATACAGTGGCTAACCCTGAGTCCATACTATGTCCCTTATGCCCAATATCAAGGAACGCCTGACCAGAGCGAGGATTGCTTATTACGCTCGACCACAAAAAGAGTGAATGTGAAAAGATTGTGAAGGGATGCCCATCATCACCTTTAATCCTGGCATAGTCGCCATCCATGAATGCATAAGAACCAGCTTGTACTTCTGTGTAAACGCCGCTGTCGCGTTCAAAAGTGAAAGTGCCTGTGCCGGCACCTGTCACCCATTTTCTATCGAGGCCTACGGCAGCAAGAGACGCTTTGCTGCGTTTAACCTGTGCGATAGTGCTTGAAATTTTTGCTCGACGATCGCTTGCCGAAGCAAGGTGCTGCGCGCTTCCGTGATAAGCCTGTAAGCCAGCAAAACTTAAGCCGGGAGCCTTATCAACCTTCGAAGCAAGCAAAGCTACTGGGTCGCCAGCGTCGACGCCGCACCTGTTTGCCCCAACGTTAACCTCTATGAGTATTTTGAGCGTTATCCTATTAGAGGTTGCCGCTTCGCTCAGCGCCGGTATTGTCTCTTTGGAGTCACACAAAACAGCAATCTCTGCCTTTTCCCCGAGTGAACACAACCGCTGAAGTTTCACTGGGTCAACAACCTGGTTGGTAACCAAAATATTTTTGATACCGGCTGCTGCCATCGTAACAGCTTCTGATACTTTCTGGCAGCAGACACCAATGGCACCAGCGGCGATTTGTCGTTTAGCAATTTCGCTGCACTTATGAGCCTTAACGTGGGCACGAAGCCTAACGCCTGAGCCTGCCAATGCATTTTCCATAGTAACAAGGTTTTTCTCAAAGATGTCCAAATCCAGCAATAGTGCCGGCGTCTCAACCTCGTTTAGACTAATATTTGGTATTGCGGGTTGAAAGGAGCGCATGGTTAAGTCAGAAACTCTGGATCCTGTCCAGGTGTCGGAGTTCCCTGATATTTCCCCCGTGCCATAACAGCGTCCCTTCCTCCTGCTGCCTGGACTTTGGCGCATTGAGAAATGTATGCCTGTTCATCAACGAATTCAGGGTTGCAGATTGACCGTAAGTCCGCCTCCATCCGTTCAAGGGTGGCGTAGTGGTTTGGATCGTTGTGCAAACTATTAAGTTCATCTGGGTCGTTTTCGAGATCAAACAATTCTGGCTCATAAGATACGTAATGAATGTACTTGTATCTTCCTTTTCGAATCATAAATGCCGATCGATCAGCCGCAGCGGCATGGTATTCGGTAAAGGCTATCCTATTAACATCATTTTCTGCTTGCGCGAGGTTGAGCAAAGAGCTTCCTGGGAGTCCATGAGACTTGCTCACGTCGAGTAGGCCCTGAGTGTCTAAAATGGTTGGCGCAATATCGATTAGTGTAACGGGTGTGTTTGAAACTTTCCCTTCCGGTATTCCTGGGCCCGAAAGGATCATTGGTATGAAGGATGCTTCCTCATACATATTCGACTTCTGCCATAGCCGCCGCGTGCCGAGATTTTCGCCATGGTCAGATGTGTAAATGATAATCGTGTTGTCGCGCAGGCCAGTTTCTTCAAGGACTTTGATCACTCTGCCTATATTTCTGTCGAGGTAGGATATAGATCCGTAGTAGGATCTCATGAGAACAGGCAAAGAGTCCTCTGTAACAAAATCATCAAAATTACGCTGTGATTGACCTAACTTTATCCAGGGGTGGTACTCCGCATCTGGGTCGCGCAGTTTCGGTTGTGGCATCTCCATTTTACCGTAAAGGTCGTAGAATTCCGCTGGTGCCTTATAAGGGGGGTGAGGGCATACAAAGGAAACAAATGCGCAAAATGGGTCAGTGTTAGGATCCGCGGCTTTAGCACGGAGCCATTCACAAGCTTGAGTTGCTATATCGTTATCATATTGCTGGTAAGAAGTGTGGCCGGCTCCTATATCGGTCATAGTTTTGCTTTGTGTCATGGGTGGGGTCATAGGTCGTTTTATGCAGCTTCGGGCGTCACCTTTGCCTTCAACCACGTGCATCGGAATGATCTGTTCCTTAAATCCCGTATTATCCGTTTCATTACGAAAATGAAGCTTGCCTATTGATGTGGCGGAGGACCCATTCTCTTTGAGCATGTGATGCCATGCTTTGACTCGGCCTTCATAGGGATGCCCATTGTCCCAGTATTCGGTTTGGTGAACGTATCTCCCGGTAGCTATAGCAGCGCGAGCTGGAACGCAAATTGCCGAGTCCGTGTAAGAATTGGTAAAACGAGTTCCCGAAGTAGCAAGGTAATCAATATTTGGAGTTTGAACGAAATCGTGCCCATAACAACCAGATGCTTTTCCTTGGTGTTGGTCGGACATGATAAATAGGACGTTCATCTTTTCCATTACAAAATCTCCAAAATGTTTTTATTGGATATATTCTGCTTTTTCTCCTGGCGCTGGTGTTCCTTGAAACGACCCTTTGGCAAGGACGGCTTCGCGCCCTCCCGCTGCATTAACCAGTGCAGCCTGCGATTTCTGTGCGGCTTCATTCACAGCTTGTGGGTCGACCCTCGCATAAAGCTCTTTTTGAAGATCCGCTAAAATATTCGAAAAATCAGGGTTATTTACCACATTTTCCTCCTCTTCCGGATCATTAACCTGATCAAAAAGTTCTGATTCATAATCTACATAATGAATGTATTTGAAGTTACCTTTTCGTATCATAAATGCGGCAGTGTCGGCCCCCGTTGCATGATATTCGCTGAATGCGACACGTTCTAAATCATCACCCTCATTGGCTATCTTGCATAACGAACGTGTCTCACCTATTGAGATATTGGAAAGTCCCAGTGCGTCGAGAATTGTTGCAGATCCGTCGGCTAATGTAACTGGTGTGTTTACGACCTTGCCGGATGGTATTCCGGGTCCCGACAGTATCATTGGAATAGCAGCAGCCTCTTCATACATGTTTGACTTACCCCATAGACGCCGCGTTGCAAGGTTTTCGCCATGATCTGCTGTGTACACAATTAAAGTGTCGTCACGAAGTCCCGCCTGTTCTAGTGCTAAAAGTACTTTGCTGATATTGAAATCTAAATAGGAGCACAGACCGTAGTACGAGGCTATGGCTACTTTACGGCTCTCTTCGGTGAAAAAATTATCGTGGCATTGCACCTTCTGAAATTTATCAATCCAAGGGTGAAGAGGATAATCTGGATCGTTTCCTTTCGGGTGGGGAAGCATATCATGGGGGTAAAGATCATAGAAATCTTGCGGCGCAATTAAGGGAAAATGCGGACAAACAAAGGAACAAAATAGAGCCCATGGTTTATCTTTAAGGCGTGTGGCTTCTGTCTTAAGCCACTCTACAGTTTTTTCCATTATCGACTTATCGTATTGAATGTAGCCGGAATCGCCCGGACCAATGTTCGTAGCAAGTTTGCTTTTCGTAATAGGAGGAGCTAGAGGCTGTTTAACACTGCCGCCGACACTCCCTTTTCCATCTACAATGTGTAACGGCACAATTTGTTCGTTGAATCCTGTTGGGTCTCTTTCGCTACGATAGTGAAGTTTCCCGACAGATAGGCAATGCATTCCTGCCTTCTGCAAAGCATGCCCCCATCCTTCAACGCGTCCCTCGTATGCATGAGCATTATCCCAATAACCTATATCGTGTACATATCGTCCCGTGGCGAAGCTAGCCCGGGCAGGCACGCAAATTGGCGAGTTGGTGTATGCATTTGTAAAGCGCGTTCCGCTTGCGGCGAGTTTATCAATGGTGGGTGTTCTGACAAATGAATGCCCATAGCACCCACTCGCTTTCTGCTGATGCTCATCTGACATTATAAACAAAACATTTTTAGCCATTGATATATCCCCCTGAAATTTTGATTATGTTAGCACGGCTGGGCCAGCTATTAGGATAGAAAATTGACAATTTAAGATGTTTCTTTGAATAGATACACGCCACTATCGATGCGTGACCTCATGTAAGAGGCTCTTTTCGTAAAAAATACGAGGCATCAGGTAACCAGTTTCGGGCTTTGCAAGAATACGTCTTAAGACCCAAATTGGTAAACAAAAATAGATGTGTCAGTCGACGCTAGACGACCGATATTTGAGAAATGTTTTCGACCTACTAATGATACCATGGATATATTTTTTAGACTAGCTAGATATTATGTAAATTGAAAAATAATTTTCTATTTTTCAAATATTAATTCAAATCCAACAGTATTACAATCCTCATATATGTCTGGTTTACTTGTAGAAACAACAATCTTACTGAATAATTGTTTTTCTTTACATATGTTTACTATTTCATTGCAGAGTGTTTCTTGCAGATTAAAGTGACGATCTTTTACGAGAACCTCTATTTCTGATCTTAGAAAGTCATAATTTATTGTGTTTTCAATATTATCGTTGCGGTTGATGTCGGTATTTTCAAGATACATTTCAATATTGATTATAACCGTCTGACGGCGGGTTTTTTCAAAGTCGTGTATACCTATGGATACAGGTACAGCGTAGTCTTTAAGAAAAAACTTTGAGGCGGTAAAGGGCATAACAGAATACTTTCGTAATTTACGTTAAAAACGCGATGTCGCGAGGCAAGTGTTGTAATTTCTGACCTCCATCTATCACAATGATTTCGCCGGTCATCGAGGGGCAGTCAAGTATTAGCTTCAACGCAGCGGCAATTTGTCCGGGAGTGCAACCTTGTTTTAGAGGGTTAGTTTTGTGCGCTTTGTCAAATCGGAATTTTGATTGTTCCCCGGACAACAGTGTGATGCCAGGCGCAATACCATTTACTCTTATTTGTGGCGCCATAGCCATAGCCAATATTTCGGTCGCACTCTTGAGGGCAAATTTACTGACTGTATAAGACATGTAATCCGGATTTGGTGCCATGACCTTGTTGTCAAGAATATTTACTATGTTGCCTTTTACCTTTTTGGGAATTCTTTTTGAAAAGGCTTGCGATAAAAGGAGCGGAGCGCGCACGTTTACTGCGTGATGTAGATCAAGCATTTCTCCGTTTAAGCTATCGAGATCATCATACTCGAAAATAGATGCATTGTTGATAAGGCAACTGAGTGGCCCAATCTTATCGTGGCATCGAACAATTAAGTCCTCCGGTCCTTCTGCTGTAGCGAGATCGGCATGATGTAGACTAGCTTCTCCGCCTTTTGAAATGATAGCTTCTGCTACCTTCTCTGCTTCCGCTTGCGACGTGTTGTAATGGATGCAAACGTGCCACCCGCTGGCGGACATTTCTTTTGCGAGAGCGGCGCCGATACGTTGTGCAGCCCCCGTAATGAGCATATTTTTGGTCGTAGGCGGTGTTTTTGTCATAGTCAAATTATTGTATCTAGGCCAAGTTTCTTAGCACACCAAACACCAGCGGAAAGTAAACGAGCTTCGTTATTGTGGGGGTCTATCAATTGAATCCCAATTGGCAGCCCATTCGGGCCATTAGTAACCGGCAAGTAGAGACATGCTACGCCCAGAAAAGTCCAAGCCCTGTTAAAAATTGAATCACCTGTGGAATCTATACCTTTTGGTGCTTCGCCAGGTGCGCCAGGGGTAAGTAAAATTTCACCTTCTGCAAATATTTCAGATAAGTTTCCTCTTCCATATTTTAGAAGACCCTCAGCTTCCCCTCGCTCCTCAGGAGTTGTCTCGAACCCTCGAAGCATCAAGTCCTGGAATGGTTTGCTTAACAAGTCCTGGTGGTTCATCCACTCTTCCTTGAACTCCCGGCAAGCTTCTACTGCCATAACCACTCTCTGAGCTGCTTGTAAGTTATCATAGGGTTGAATAAAAGTATGATCGCGAACCTGTGCGCCGGCGGAAGTAAAAGTCTTGGCACAATCTTCAATCAGTGCCTTTATACAGTCTTCTGCAGCATCCCATTGGCCTGTTCGATGTAAAAGCAAATTCGGCGCATTATCGGTTATTAACTTTTCTGGTTTCAATCCAGAGAGAGCGCTAGAGAGTATCCCAACATCCAAAATGCTACGCACCATCAAGCCGACCGTGTCCATCATGGGCGCGAGAGGTTTAACCCCGGTTTTATCATAGGTATTGTAAGCGGGCTTATAACCGACTGTACCACAATAGGCATTGGGGCGAATTACCGAGCCGCCGGTTTGTGTGCCTAATGCACCTTGCACCATAAAGTCAGCTACTGCAGCAGCAGACCCTTGTGAGGAACCACCTGGGGTGTGAGCGGTATTAATGGGGTTACGGGTTGGCCCAGGGTAGCTTGAGGCAAACTCCGTAGTTACTGTTTTACCCATGATTATTGCGCCGGCTTGACGCAGTCTGGCGACACATGCTGCATCGACAGATGGCCTATGGTTTTTATAAATGGGTGAGTTGTATTCGGTAGGCATGTCCTTGGTGTCGATTATATCTTTAACTCCGATCGGCACTCCATGCAGCGGTCCATTAGGTTGTGCCCTATCTCGATCTCGTGCTTGGTTCAGTGCATGTTCAGGGTCGAAAAATGCCCATGCTTTCACTGCATTCTCTCTCACCTCAATTTGATCAATGCAAGACTGCACTAATTCTTCTGATGAAAGACTTCCCGCTGCAATAGCCGAAGTTGCTTCGCTCAACGATAACTTATTCGGAGATTTATCCACTGAAGTACCTTTTCTTCCATTCATGCTACATTAGAGTTAAGTTGTAGCACGCCATCAAGAACGGAAACAGGAGGTAACGATCATGGAACGGGATATTTTTTCCTCTGACGTTGCATTCACACCATACTGGTGGATGGCTACTCCAAGGCCTGAGCTCGATGTACGTGAACTGCCTCAAACAACCGATGTTGCTGTGGTAGGGGCCGGCTATGCAGGTCTGTCAGCAGCGCTTACGATTGCTCGTGGTGGGCGAAGTGTTGTTGTGTTAGAGGCAGGTCGTCCGGGCGAGGGAGCGAGTTCTCGTAATGGTGGAGCAATTGGAGCCACGCTCCGACACTCTCTTGCAAAATTGATTGAAATGCATGGCTTAGAAACAGCACTACAGTTTTATCGCGAAGCACGGAAAGGGCGTGATTGGCTGAAGAAGTTTATTCTAAAAGAAAATATTGATTGCGATTTGCATCACGTTGGCAGATTCATTGGTTGCCACAGAAAAGTTGATTATGAGACACTAGGCCAAGATTTAGATCTGCAATCAAAACACCTCGGGGTTGAGGGCGAAATGGTTGCTGCTGATGCGCAACACAAATTTATTGGATCAACTGCGTATTTCGGAGGTCGGTTTTTAGCAGAGGATGGGAACCTTCATCCTGGTAAGTTGCATCAGGGCTTGTTGGACCTAGTTTGCGCAGCGGGGGTCCCCGTGGTTTCTCACGCCCCAGTTGAAGAAATAACTCGCGAGACGAACGGCTTTAAACTTGTCTACAAATCTCACGCTCTGCGAGCTCGGCAAATAGTAATTGCTACAAACGGATATACTGGCCGTGAGTCGCCTTGGTTGCGTCGCCGTGTTTTACCAATGCAGAGCCAAATAATTGCAACAGAACCTTTAGGCTCTAACATCATGGCTGATTTAGTGCCTGGTAATCGTCAATTAGGGGACACTTGTCGGTTGCATTACTATTACAGAGGATCGCCTGATCATGATCGTATTTTGTTCGGCGGCAGGGCTGGAGCAGCGGAAATCAGAGACCGTCGTAGGAGCGGCCGAATGCTTTACAAGCGATTACTGCGAATTTTCCCATCGCTTGAAGGAACAAAAATAACACATAGTTGGGGTGGTTTTATTGCGTATACGTTGGATCACATGCTTCACATGGCACAAGATGACGATATTTTTTATGTTGCTGGTTTTTGCGGCTCAGGTGTAGTGAATGCTAATTACTTGGGGCACAAAACTGGCCTCAAGATTTTGGGGAAAAAAAATGGGAATTCCATATTTGACAGTAAGCATCCCGCACATCCGATGTATTCGGGCAACCCGTGGTTCTTGGCACCAATCGTAGCACTTAAAAACCTGCAGGATCATTTCCGAATTTGAAGACTAATTGATAGCAACACAAAGTTTGTCTATTTACAAATGGAAAAGGCAGATCCCCGGCTAAAGGTGATTCTTAAGCTCACAAACCCGAGCTACCATATTTAAATCGGGTATGATCAAGTATTCCAATCCTCCAAAGCGCTAGCCTCTCTGCCGGAAACGCGTCCTCCGACAAAGCACTCGGTCAGATTACCGCCTGCTAGATATAAGAAACCCCAGATGCCGCCGCACTCGCCTGCTGCATAAAGGCGGGGTATTGGTTCGTTAAAAGCGTTGCAAATTTGATATTTTTCATTGTGTCGCGGACCACCTTGAGTATTGGAAACAACTGGCCAAATTTCTCCAAGGTAAAAAGGGGGGCGCTCGATCTTAAGACGTGTTTTGGATGGGCGGCCAAATTTATCCTCTAAGCCGCAATCCGTAGCTGAATTATACTCCTTGATAGTTTTTTTCAAATTTTCGGGATCACAGCCAATAAAACCCGCTAATTCTTCGATTGTGTTAGCCTTTTTAAGGATTCCGTTTTGTACCTCTTTGAGGTTGTCTTCACTCCACTCATACGGCTCTATTGTGCTGTCATTGTATATTGTAGCACCGAAACGATAGCGCTCGCGACCATCTTCATCCGCAATCATAAAGCAGGGGACATAAGGAAATTCCATTCTGCCAGCATCATAAACATCAAGGGCCCTGTGACCCGTATCCTGAGTGTAAGGCTGATACTCGTTCATAAAACGATTGCCTTTTTTGTCAGCTAGAATCCATGCCATAGGAATTTCAGCTTCTTTCTTTGTTGGAACCCAGTCGGGATGGCGTTTCATGCGAATTCCAAAGGGATAACTTGGGTCAGGATGTCGGAAACCATAAGTACCGTGGTAATGCCACATGTGCCACAGATCGGCACCCACATCTGTCGCCATCTTGATTCCATCGCCAGTATTTCCTTGATGGGCGGCGGAAAGGACCGGATTTATTTGCCAATACTGACGTTGCATTTCCGGTGCCGCCTCAAGGCCGCCACAAGCAAGAATGACACCCTTCTTACACTTTATAGCTTTGCGGCCGTCTGGCCCGTCAATCCAAAGACCTTTTACCTCGTTGGTATTCTGAGTAATTAATCTTAGAGCTGGGGTATTGAGACGAACTTCAATGCCACGTGAATTCACATTATCATGGACAACTTTGAAAAGTTTAGTCCCATTACGATGAGATCGAGCGTGTGGGTAAACTTTGAGAACGTCAACACCAGGAATGTCATCTACTTCTACAAACCTCATTTGATCAAACCCTGTAAAAGGATAGTTTGCTCCTCGTCCTTCTATAGTAATGGTGCTTGCATTATTCACTTTGCAGAGTTCTTCCAGATAGTCATCTAGTAGCAACATCTCATCTACGAATGCCTCAATGATATTTCGTGATGTTGTGCCGTCATTCGTTTCGTATAGATGTTCAACAACTGGATCTCGTTCTAAAGCTAGTCTCACTCCACCCCCAGCGCAAATCGAAATGCCGCCAGGCATTGGCATCTTTTCAATCAGAAGTGTTTTTGCCCCCCCATCACAAGCGGCAATGGCAGCAGCACCGCCCGCGTAGCCAAAACCAACTACTACGACGTCGAATTCTTCATCGAAGCTATCCACATGTTGTGGTGGGATTTTTGTTGGTGCCATTTTCGATCCTCCCATATTGGGCAAAGAGATATTTTTGTGTGTTGGGTTATATTTGTCATGCCGTGTGATTTGCCCAAGGGTTGGTCAGAACGTTCTTTTAGTGCACATCAGCATTTTTCAAATACTCGCTTACATTACCTTAATATTTCAAAGTTGATGGTGTCCAGAGAAGTACATTCTTTATTTTATATGCTAAAATAACACAAAATCCGGGTTAATGGAGTGATATCTAGTAAAATTCGAGGTAGCATAGTGTAGTAACTGTTTCTAGTGTGCGACATCTAATGTCTTACAGATACTTGCCTTGTCGGCAGTCACATTCCATACTGTGCAAAGGTAAGGAGGCTAACCGTTATGACAGAACCACTATACGTTTATTGGCAGCCAGGATGAACTAGTTGCCTGAGGCTCAAAGAGTTTCTTACGGCCCGTGGGGTCGTCTACGAATCGGTAAATGTTCATGGCAATCCAGAAGGGATGGCTAGGCTCCAACGAATCGGTATTAAACGTATTCCTGCCATTTCTCGCGGCATGAGCTATGTTATGGGGCAAAAATTAAAAGACGTATGTGACTTTGTCGGAATTCCTCTTGGCGACATTAAAGAGTTCAGCGTAGGTGAGCTGGCAGCCAAAATGGATATTATTTTGTTGGCAGCCATATCTTATATGGAAGAGATGAAGGATGAAGACCTGGAGCCCAAGCTTCCTAACCGAGACCGTAAAATCCGACAACTCTGTTATCATATCTACCGAATCGTCGAAGCATTTTGCGAGCTTATGGATGGAGAAGCGGAGGAATATCACACAACTATTGCCGACATAGATCACCCTAAAGGCATCAGAACCGGTGCTGATCTCGCACAATATGGTCATGCCGTGTTGAAGCGCTTTAAAGGTTGGCATTCGTCGTATTCAGGTGACGGCACCGAGCCTGCTAATGCGTATTGGGGTGACGTTACATTGCGGGAGCTTCTTGAACGGGTAACTTGGCACCCTGGGCAACACGTTCGGCAGCTTAAGATGTATCTAGAAAATAGGGGTAACCCTCCCTCAAAACCAATTGATGAGAATGTATTCCATGGGTTACCAATGCCGAAAAAGATTTGGGATGATGAGCCGATGGGTGAGAATAACGAAACCATGCAAGCAGCGCAGTAGGGAGCTAAAGTAATGATCTCACAGAGACTTTTGGGTCTTCCTCCCAAATACTAAAAAAAGTTAATTAATCTTAATTGAGCGTCAGTCTGACAAATATGTTTGGATCCTACCCGGGAGTTTTTTTATGAGCAACGTCGTAACACCTTCTGAATTTCAGCAATCTAAAATTAAAAAATCTGTAACAGTTTCTCAACAGGTTGCAGAATTTGTAGAGGGTTTCGCTCTAACAAATGTGCCAAAAGAAATTATCAATTTAGCAAAACTCCATGTTTTAGATAGTTTTGGTATCGCCCTTGCGTCTTCCACAAAAGATTATGGTCACAAGGCAGCGAGTGCTGGGCTCGGCCTTGGTGGAGAAGGAGACTTTCCCGTGGTTGGGCTTGCACATCGTTTGCCGCTGCGTGATGCGGTGATGGTAAATGGGGTATTGGTGCACGGGCTTGATTTTGATGATACCCATACAACCGGTGTTATTCATATTTCGGGCAGTACTGTGCCCACGGCATTTATTTTAGCAATGGCGAATGCAAAAACTGGTTACGAGGCATTGGAAGCATACTTGATAGGTGTCGAGACTGGATCACGCCTCGCAAAAGCGGCTGCTGGTGGTATTCATGCAAATGGTTTTCATACGACCGGAATAATCGGTGCGTATGGCTGTGCAATGGTTGCTGGTAAACTTTGCGATCTTACTGTTAGTCAACTAACTCATGCTCAAGGCCTTGTAGCGAGCTTTGGTGGGCCCACACGTGCCTACCATGCGAATGGCGCCTGGGCAAAGCGAATGCATACTGGGATTGCGGCTGTTAACGGCATTAATGCTGCAATGTGGGCGCGCCACGGGTTCACCGGACCGGAAACTATCTACGAATATGAGCAAGGTCTTTATGGATGCTACGCTCATGGGCAGGAGATTGATCTGGGTGTTGTGACAAAGGGGCTCGGAAATGAATGGGAACTATCAAATGTTGCTTACAAACCATATCCAGCATGTCATTGGTTACACGCATTCATAGAAACCGGTATTAAGCTTCGAAAGGAGCATAAGTTGAAGCCTGACCAAATTGAGTCCATAATTGTATTAGCACATCCCAATCAAACCGCAGTTTGTGTTCCTGAAGCGTCCAAGCGTCGCCCCCAGAGTTCGTACCAGGCACAATTCAGTGTGCATTATGCGACGGCAGCTGCAATTTGTCGGGGGCAATTTACATTGGCTGAAATTGAGCCAGACGCTTTCGGTGATCCAGAGATACTTAGTCTGTGCGACAAAATCCATTACAACACAACGACTGATACCCTATATCCTGATTATTTCTCGGGTACAGTCGTCGTTCGAACAAAAGATGGGCGCGAGCTGAAACATTCTCAAAAGCACAATCTCGGTACAGACGAACACCCTATTAGCGAAGAACAGGTACTCGATAAATTTATGAAAAATGCCACTAGTGCGGTGTCAACTAGTCGGGCTGAGGAAATTCGTTCCATAATTTTAAGCATTGAAGAACAAGCCGACCTTGACGAATTTGACGCAGTAATCAGCTCATCATAATAAATCGTCAGTTATTGTCTGGAAACTCCGGGGCTATCTTTCGTATCAGGGCTAAGGATTTTATAAGTGCACTGGCCAGTAGCAAGTAATTTTTTTGTGTCTTCCTCTAAAATATCCACTTTAGTGAACTGCATTTTATTGGTTTTTTGGGTGCGCTTCCCTATGGCAATAATGGTCTCAGCTTTACTATCGTTGATGAAGCTAATATTCAGATTGATCGTCACTGAACGTCCGGGACCATTGGGAGACCAGTCACCACCAAGAAAGCCTGCAATATCTATGAGTGATGATAGTATCCCATCGTGAATAAAATCTTCTTGATCACGATGTTCTGGTTTTACTTCAAGTTGCATCAAAACATGGCCATCTCGCCACTCAACCACATTGTAGTCGAGCACTTCGTGAAAAGTACCTTTGATGTCGTCGCGCTCATATATGGAGTTTAACATTCGTCTGGTCTCTTTCCTCATGGATGGGTAGGTGTAGGTGTTATCTCTGAGCGTAAAAGCTTAAACACACCTTGGCCGCTGGCAATCACGATGCCGGTATCCGGAACGAAAATTTCTACGTTAGAAAATAACGTGCCTTTAGTTGCATGGGCACGAATGCCCCTTACATGCACCAAGTCGGCGCTTGTCCCTGAAATGAAGTTTATATTGAGGTTGATTGTCTTTGTTTTGCGTTCTCCGTTGGACGTCCAGTTTCCTGCCATTTTGCCAGCAACGGCTACAAGAGATGCTATTACGCCGCCATGTATGGACCTTCCCCTATTTCGGTGCTTTTTCTGGATTGGAGTTGCTAATAGCGAAGTTCCATCCATCCACTCTAGCACTTCGTAGCCGAGGATTTGGTTGTAATTTACGATGACTTTATCTCGATATTTGGTTGTTTTTGTCATAGTACCAAAACACATCGCGTGAATTGCCAACTGCGTCAAGTCAATCTCTGGACATGTTTAACTTTGCGCAGTAACTAATAGCATCGGAAGCAAAGGAGGGTTTTATGCCCAATAATTCAAGAGGTGATGCACGTCGCGTTTTCTGGTTTGATGACAATAAGACACCGAATGTATACGATGCTTTATCAAAGGTAGATGCCGTAACGGCGTATAAGCTCAATTTTGATACTCCGCAAGATGATAATTGGGAAATAATGGAGGCCTGTCATGCCTACTGCATTACAGCGGCTCGAGACGAGGTGCTTGATCAATACAAAGGTAATGGAGAGCTACTCGATCGGTGTAAAAACCTATTAGTTTTGTCATCTTCTGGCGCTGGTTACGACCCTATTGATGTGGCAGCCTGTACCGAGCGCGGCGTTTTGGTTGTTAATCAAGCTGGTGCTAATGCGGAGGCTGTCGCTGAGCATGCCGTTGGAATGATGCTTTCTCTTACCAAAAATATTCCGCAAACCGACAAGTCGCTTCGTAGAGAGCGAGGTGTAGAGCGTGAAATATTCAAAGGTTGGAACATGGAGGGCAAGACCGTTGGTATCCTAGGGCTTGGTAACACCGGAAGTAGGGTGGCGCGCATATGTAAGAACGGTCTTAATATGCGTGTGCTTGCTTACGACCCTTACATTACAACAGATGACTTTACAGAGCGCGGGGCTGTTGAAACAGAGCTAGAGGAATTACTAGAACAGGCAGATTTTATCTCAATAAATTGTCCTTTCAATTCTGAAACAGAAGATCTTATAAGCCGCTCTGAGTTGGCATTAATGAAACCTTCTGCGTTTCTTGTAAATTGTGCCCGCGGTGGTATTGCCAATGAGGCTGCAATGATAGAAGCATTAGAGAACAAGCAAATTCGCGGTATAGGGCTTGATGTGTGGGATCAAGAGCCGCCGCCGTTGGATCATCCTCTACTCCGGTTTGATAATCTTATCGCCACTTATCACACAGCTGGTGTAACTTTTGAGTCCCGAGAAAACATGGCTTTTTGGAATGCTGACCAGGTCGTAAAGACTCTTAGCGGTAAGAAACCTGAGCGCTTAATAAATCCGGAGGCATGGGATAAGTTTTGTGATCGATACGAATCATTATTTGGTGTACGACCTTGCGATTAATTAGAATGTATTGATTAATTTGATTATTTGGAGTTTTCTTCGTACCTGTAGCCCAATGCTCATTTATGTTAAGCCAAGGAGAGTTTTTAATGGCCAATATCATTAGATCTGATGTCGATGTTGTCGTAGTAGGGGCGGGCAATGCGGCCTGTGCATCCGCAGCGTCGGCGGTGGAAAACGGTTCCAGTGTGGTGATGATTGAGACTGCTCCGGAAGATATGCGAGGAGGAAATTCTGCTTTTACCGGTGGGGCCTTTCGTTTTTCGCATAATGGCGTGGATGATTTAATGGATTTATGTCCTAGTCTCGCAGATGAAGATCTTGAAAACATAGATTTTGGCACGTACACACATGAACAGTACTATGATGATATCTTTCGCATGACACAGTATCGGGCTGACGGTGACATGTGTGAAATATTAGTTACAAATTCTTATGAGACAGCCAAGTGGATGACCACTTATGGCGTAGACCTAATACCTGCAATGGGGCGCCAGGCTTTTAAGGTAGATGGAAAGTTTCGGTTTTGGGGAGGGTTAGCTTTACGCATTAACGGTGGCGGCGAGCAATTAGTTAAAAATTGGCACGAACAAATGAGTAAGATTGGTGTCGATGTATTATATGAGTGCACAGCAATAGGGCTTCTCCATGACGAAAGTAAGGGCGTCCACGGGGTGCGTGTTCGTTATCAGGGGCAGGAGCATAATATTTTAGCAAAGTCGGTTATTCTAGCATGTGGTAGCTTCGAGAGTAACGCAGAAATGAGAGCTCGCTATCTTGGTCCGGGATGGGATTTAGCAAAGGTCCGAGGCACAGCTTACAACAATGGCGCAGGACTTCAGATGGCACTCGATCTGGGAGCCATGCCTTATGGTCATTTTTCAGGTGCCCACGCAGTGGCATGGGATCTTAATGCGCCCCCTTACGGGGATATAACTATCGGGGACCAATTTCAGAAACATAATGTGCCTTTTGCCGTAGTGCTCAATGCGAACGGGGAACGCTTTCGTGATGAAGGAGAAGATTTTCACTCTTATGTTTATGCTCGTTACGGTGGTGAAATATTGAAGCAACCCGGAATGTGTGCGTTCCAAATCTTTGATGCCAAAGTCCAGCATCTTCTCCGCTCTGAATACCGTTGTCGATTTCTAACCAAATATTCGGCTGATACTATTGAGGAACTAGCAGGTAAAATAGAAGGAATGGATGCGGCTCGAATGGTCAAAACCATCGAAGAATTTAACGCAGCATGCCGTACTGATATTCCTTTTGATCCAAACGTTCATGATGGCAGATGTACCGAGGGACTTTCCATCAACAAAAGCAACTGGTCTAATCCGATAGATGAACCGCCTTTTGACGCATATGCTGTAACTGCTGGTGTTACATTCACTTTTGGTGGTGTGAAGGTGTCCGGCCGCACAGAGGTCGAGAGGGCTGACGGCTCTGCAATAAAGGGTTTATACGCAGCTGGTGAAATGGTCGGAGGACTATATTTTCATGGGTATGCATCTGGCACAGGGTTAATGGCGGGGGCCACATTCGGACGCATTGCTGGCCGTGAGGCTGCAGTGCATGCCGGCACGTCGAATTAGTGTTACCATTTATGGTTAAGTGATTTGACTATCGTAGCACACTTATGCGGCGCATGCGCATTTAGGCGCAATTATTATCTACCCTTTTTCTCGGGTTAGATCATAAGGCTTCGTATTGTATAGCACTACCCGTCGCAACGAATTCTTCGATTTCATTTAAACTGTAGCCATACTCAGAAAGTATTTGCTCAGAATGTTCCCCAAGATGCGGTGCATGAGCGAGAGTTCCGTTTGTGAATGGTAGGTGGCCTGGTATGGTCGCCATAGGAATCTTACCAAGAGATTCGTGGTTGACCCAATTAATGTAATCAGAAGCCTTTGTTTGGGGATGGTTAAGAAAATCATCAAACGTAGCAGTGGGGCTGTTAATTATATCGAGTTTGTCGAGTTCCTTTGTCCAGTAGGCATTTGATTTAGTTATTGTTGCTTCGGAGATAATCGCAGTTAATTCATCGACATTTTCAATACGCTTATCCCACCCATTGAAACGGGGGTCCTGCTCTAATTCGGGCTTCTCTATAAGTTGGCATAAAGCGTGAAATTTATCCGGCTCTCTCGCACTTAGGTTTATTGAACCATCGTTGGTAGGAAAAGTGCCTGTTGGTGCGCCCAATACAGTTATTTTTCCGTCTTGCTTCACGTGTTCGATAATTTTTTGCCCCATAAAGGCGGTAGCAGCTTGCATCATGTTCATTTCAATTAACTTACCATTGCCTTTTATGGCACGCCGGTAGAGCGCTGTTGCAACGGCTTGATAGGCATAAAGCCCGGTGATTACATCCATTGCCGTCATTCCAACTTTATGTGGGATGCCATCATTTCCTTTATTCAGTGTCATCCAGCCCGTAAAACTTTGTGCCACTACATCTGTTACTGGTTTGTCCTTGTTAGGTCCCTTTGTCCCAAAGCCTGAGATCGAGCAATAGACAACTTTTGGGTTCGTTTTTTTTACTGTTCCGTAATCAAGTCCGAAACGACCCATAACGCCGGGTCGAAAGCTCTCTATAACTATGTCCGATCGTGATATTAGTCTTTTGCCAATTGCTAGTCCGCCTTTGGTTTTGAAATCAATGCATAGTGCTCGTTTACCGCGATTAAAATTCACATAACCGGCTGCCAAGTCGCCGTACTTCTTACCGGCTTGACGAACCCAATCACCACGAGGGGGCTCGACTTTGATGACGTTTGCCCCGTACTGTGCAAGCAGAAATGCGCAACTAGGCCCTGCAACACCTTGTGATGCATCAAAGACGTTTAAGCCCTCTAGCGGCGGTTCTTCGCCTGTGTCCATTGTGCAGTTAGCCCCCGTATGGATGTGCCGGCAATTGCGTCATTATATGGCTTGACCATACGCTAGGCTCATGGACCGGATCAGCAGCGCGAAGATTATCTTCACCAACCTGAGCCCAGTTAGTCACTCCCATCAGCCCAAATGCTATGCTTAATTCTTCCTCAAGGATTTCTAAAAGACGGACGAGGCCATCCACACCTGCAGCGGCGCATCCAATACATTGAAGCCGACCTATACCGACCATATCTGCACCTAGCGCTTTTGCTTTTACAATATCCGTGGCACGCTGTACCCCGCCGTCTACAATGATCTTTGTTTTGCCCTTACACTCCGCGACTACCTCGGGAAGGACCTCAATGCTTCCCCTACCATGATCAAGCGCTCGTCCCCCATGATTGGAGATATAAACGCCGTCTACCCCTTCTTCGCAAGCTCGCCCTGCATCATCAACATCACCAATTCCTTTCAGAATTAGCGGAATGTCCCATTTGTCTTTGAAACGCTTTACGTTATCCCAGGTCCATTGGGCCTGCCAGGTATTCTCATCCGTGGTAACGTCAGATCGCCATTTCTTGAGGTATCGATTAGCAAGATCACGTTCGCGACGGCTGTAGGTTGCCGAGTCAACTGTAACTGCAAATGCATCATAACCTGAATCAATGGCACGTTTTGCATGGTCATCCACGAATTCATCTCCACCGCGGACGTAAAGTTGGAAAATCCTAGGATTATCAGCGGCCTGTGCCACAGCTTCTAAGCCTGGCGAGCAGCGAGAGCTGAGCATATCAAAGACATTGAAGCGTTCAGCAGCTTGGGCAGTTACAACGCCTCCTCCTTCTGCAAATGTCTCAATCGAGCCTACTGGTGCAAGGATCAGGGGCAACCGTATCTTTTTTCCCATGAACTCAACCGATGGATCAAACGTACTCACATCTACCATCGCTCGCGGCCGAAGTGCTAATTTATCGTAACCATAGCGATTACGTCTAAGAGTAGTTTCACTGTCAGAACCGCCCGCGAGGTAATCCCAAGTCCCTTGACTGCATGTTTTATGAGCGGCGTGTATTAGTTCGTGGATCGTCGCGAAGCGGTAACTTAAATCAGCCTGATTAGCCAATTCAGTGTCAGCAGCCGGTTTTTTTTCACGTTTGCTCATTAATATTCTCCTCAGTTTCAGTTTACTTACCCTTAAATTCAGGATAGCGCTTTTCAAGGAAAGCATTAACAGCTTCGGAATGATCTTCACTTGAGCGCGCTAAGGTCATATGTGAAGAAATTTGGTCAAGATGTGCTCTTATATCCATATCCATTCCCTGATATATGGCGCGTTTAATTAGCCGCACTGAAATTGGAGCTTTTCGAGAAATTTTACGCGCTAGTTTGTAAGTCTCCTCCATCAGATCCTTTTTCGGATAAACATGGTTTACCAATCCTATGCGAAGTGCCTCATCTGCGTCGATTAAATTTGCCGAAAAGGCTAGCTCTAGAGCCATAGGTAAGCCCACTACCCGCGGCAAAACCCAGCAGCCTCCAGCGCCCGGAACGAGCCCCATATTCACGTAGCTTTCAGCAAAGCGTGCCTCATTTGATGCAAGGCGAAAGTCACAGTGACAAGCAATATCGAGACCCGCTCCTGTGGCTGGCCCGTTTATAGCTGCTATGATTGGTTTATCGAAATCTACTAATAAGCGCGGAATCCTCTGAATGCCGTCATATAAACTGTATTTTGCGATCATAGGACTTTTCTTCTCAACCGCCTCCTTCATCGCTTTAATGTCCCCACCAGCGCAGAAAGAATCGCCGTGCCCAGTTAGAACAACAACTTTTATTTCGGTATCGGCCTGTATGGCATTTAGTTGCTCCACCATTGCGTCAAGCATTTCTGGCGAAAGGGCATTACGCACATCGGGCCGATGAAGGGTTAAAGTGGCAATACTATCTTCAACCTTATATTGGAGGTGGTCAGTCATTGATTTCCCCTGATTTCAAATTTTGATTTTAACTTGGATTAACTTGGAATTTAGAGCTTGTCTAGTCGCCGGGACCGCGTTTTAGGTGGGCCGTAATAACTAAAATCACAATCTGCAGTCCCGTTAAAAAAATTCAAAAATTATTTAAGTAAAAATATCAATTTCTGCAATTAAAATTTATATTATTAACTTATGAATAAAAATCAAAAATATTTAAAATCTTTTATTTATAAAAAATAAAATGTTTATCAAATATATAAAAAATATTTAGCATTATTACTTCAAATTAAATTCATTGAGAAAAGTTAAGGTATTATGCTACTTTGAAAAATTAATATTTATATTGGCGATTAATATTATTGATAGGGTTGTCATGGCTTTACCAAAGAATGTGTTTATGTTCGGCAAATCAAAAGCCTTAGAACATAAAATCGATGAATTTCTCGATAGGTTATCCGAATCTGCCTTGCTGTTTGACTTGGCTATAAAGTCCTATCTTTCGGACGGCCATAGCGAAGATTTTGCCGCAAAGCGTAAGGATGTTAACGATAATGAAAGCGCAGCCGATGTATTGCGTCGTGAAATTGAATCGCAGCTTTATTCCCAGACTCTGATTCCGGAAAGTCGGGGAGATGTTTTAGGTCTTATCGAAACATTGGACGATGTGCTCAATCTTTGCGAAAGTTCACTTTGGGCATTTGATATAGAAAAGCCAAAAATCCCCAACGAGCACCACGCTCTTTTCAAGGAACTGACAGAAATGGTTGTACAATCTGTTGAGGCATTAGCCCGATCGTCGCGTGCTTTCTTTCGTGATTTTGATAGAGTCACCTACCATAATCACAAAGTAATGTTTTACGAAACCGAGGCTGACAAAGTTTCCACAAAATTAAAGCGGCAGATATTTGCATCCAAACTAGATCTAGCTCACAAAATGCACCTGCGATACTTTGTCGAAAGCATCGACAACATAGCTGATTGGTCAGAGGATGTAGCTGATCGTTTAGCAATCTACGCTCTTAAGCGTTCGGTCTAAAATAAATTGGAAGCTGGCGTTCTCATATTCCTAACTAGTGGCCTATTTTTAGGATGGGCATTAGGTGCCAATGATGCAGCCAATGTATTTGGCACGGCTGTCGGGACTAGAATGGTGAGATTTTCCACGGCAGCCATTATTTGCTCAATTTTTATTATTATAGGAGCTGTTTGGGGTGGTGCTGGGGCCGCCAACACCCTCGGTAAGCTGGGTGCGATAAACGCATTGCCCGGCGCCTTCATGGCTGCATTTTCTGCCGCGTTATCTGTCTATTTGATGACACAAGCAGGTCTACCGGTATCTACCAGTCAAGCAATTGTTGGAGGTATCATAGGTTGGAATTTATTTAGTGGCACGCTCACCGACACGACTACGTTAACGAAAATAATAAGCACATGGGTTCTGTGTCCACTTCTTGCTGCTTTATTTGGTGCAGTAATATTTAAAGCTACAGTCAAGGTAATGAGGTTTGCCAAGATACACTTGATTAGGGTCGACGCTTATACTCGCTTAGGATTGATAATAGCTGGGGCGTTTGGATCATATAGCTTAGGAGCTAACAACATTGCCAATGTCATGGGTGTTTTCGTCTCCTCATCGCCATTCGATGATATATCTATCGGTGGTTTTCTTACTTTGTCATCAATGCAACAATTATTTTTGATAGGTGCCATCGCTATAGCGGTCGGTGTTTTTACGTATTCAAAGCGTGTAATGATGACCGTTGGGAACGATTTACTTCCTCTATCTCCCGTGGGCGCGTGGGTTGCTGTAGTCTCACATTCGATTGTTCTTTTTGTATTTGCTTCGGAGGGATTAAAGTATGCATTAGAGAGTAGTGGGCTGCCGTCTATACCATTGGTGCCCGTTTCGAGTTCACAGGCTGTCGTTGGAGCGGTTCTGGGTATTGCACTTGTCCAAGGCGGACGGGGGTTCCGGTGGAGAGTATTCGGTTCAATAAGTTTGGGCTGGATTGTGACACCGGTAATCGCATGTGCAATTTGCTTCATAGGTCTTTTCTTTTTGCAGAATGTTTTTAATCAACAAACTTTTCGTGATGTACCCTATTTTCTTAGTAATGACGTTCTTGATCGAATTGCTAAGGAAGGTGTGTCGGAATCGGCACTAGGCCCAATCAAAGGCGAGAGATATGATAGTGCGGTAGCGTTGGATCAAGCCTTGATGAAAATCGGGAAGTACAGTACCCAAGATCGCAAGAAAATAATCGAGTTTTCTCGACGCGATCCCATAATGATCGATCAAAGATTTTTTACTAAGTTAGATCGTGGTCCACTTAGCCCGGAACGTTTAGTAATGATACATCAGCTTAATGGCAGCTATTACCCCTATGAGTGGATGCTTAGAGATGACCTGGCCAACCGCTCGACTTTATGGCGAAAGAGAAAAGATCTAAGCTATAATAAAACATTAGAACAAGATCTGCAGTTTCTCATTAAATTGTTTCGTGCAAAATAGTTTTTGTTACTCGTAAGTTTTCAACATAAACCAAGTAATTTTTAACGGTAATAAAAACACTTTTTTGATCGGAGTTAGCAACAATAAAAGACGTTTGAGGTAAAGCTCAAGTTTGCCTTTAACTAGTGGGGTAATCGTCCGGCAGGTTGGTGCATTTTAATGTCATTGCGCCATCAAGCTTAATCTCACTTCCTGTTACGAATTTAGATTCATCTGATCCAAGGTAGACTGCGGCATATGCAACGTCGAAGCCATCGCCCATCTGGCCAAGCGGAATACGAGCATTTCGTGTTGCGATCAATTTTTCAATATCTCCGCCAGTCCGTTGATTGGCAAGCCGTGTTTCAACCATCGGGGTATGTAGCTGGCCTGGAATTATCGTATTGCATCGGACACCACGGCCTGCAAATTCAATTGCAACCGCTTCGCTAAAACGCCTGATCGCAGCTTTGGTAGTGCAATAAGCAATTTGAAATGCTCCGCCATAGGTAAGGCCAGAAGTTGAAGACATGTTAATTATTGAGCCGGTTTTATTTTGAACCATTATTGGAAGAACCGCTTTGGTAACTAGGAAGACATGCTTAAGGTTGTGATCCATCTGTTTGTCCCAAACCTCTTCCTCCATGTCCATTGCTCCGCCCGCGGCTGAGCCACCAACGTTATTTTGCAGCACATCTATTCGACCAAAACGGTCGACACATGAAGTAATCATCTCTTTAACTGATTTGGCATTTGTAACATCACAACAATAAGTGACGCATTCGTTACCTTCGTCTTGAATCGTTTTGGCAGTTTCCTCAACAGATTCTTGATTAAGATCAACAGCAAATACTCTCGCTCCCTCTCGTGCAAAGAGGGTTGCGGTAGCGCGTCCATTACCCCAGCCGGGGCCGCATGATCCAGCACCAGATATTAAAGCTACCTTTCCCTCTAATCGGCCAGGCATGATGTTCTCCTTTGATATTTTTTGCTAAATAATAAATTGCATATGCTAGATTCAACGGAAAGTATCGGTACTATGTTAATTTATAACATGGTGAAGATTAAAAAGTTATACAGAGCAGTATCCATTGGAGCGGTAGCCTCCAAGCATGAGAGTGCAGTCTTTTTTAAGACGATCGATGAAGGGGGCTGATCGGAGGAAGGTTCGAAGTCCGCGGTGGATGTCGTCATCTGTTTCTGCCATGGCAGCGCATCGATCAAGTGGACGGAAAAAAGGAGCGCGCGGCCGGTGTTCAGTTTTTCGTATAGAAAGTGGAATAAGGCCGCCAGTAGATGCGCAGATAAATTCTGCAATTCCGGGTTGTGAAGCAATTTCCATCCTCTCTACAGCATTTGGTGCGGCAATTGAGGTTGGATCTGATTTTTCAGCATCTTGTTGGAACATTGATTCGTAGCTCCTACCACTCTGCCGATAGACAACAGAGCCGTCTCCAACACGCATTGTAATCGTCCCAGCGGGACTAGCTATAATTACAATTAGGGTAGGGGATAAAATAAGTGAGGCGCTTTTGTTTTGAAGGGTTTGCTCGATCAGGGCTGACCTAACGCTCTCACAAAGTTTTTCAAATAAGGTGGTTGCCATATCTGCTGTTGGGCAATCAACAAGCTTTGTTAAATAATGATTATCCTCCAAGAGAGTTGTAATAGTCTGTTTTACTACGATTTTTGCTGCGTTATGTGGATGGATAATCCTTCTAATATCATCAGAAAGTGCTGCTATTATTACGTCTCTGCCGACTTTGTGAACTTCTCCGTAATCAAGTGCCGGTAAAGGAGAAGGACCTCCCACTTTTGCCCTCCTGTAATCGACGGCAGCATACCAACTCATCGTATTTTGGTCCTATGACGTTGTATAGAAGGCAATATAACCTTAATATATATTACAATGGCGACAAAATTATTTTACAAAATTTTAACAATATACTTAAATTATAATATTATTACAAGTAATATACCTTAAAAACTTATGTAATGATTTACGCCAACTGAAACTTCTGTAGCATTTGTAAACCTTGAGAGTAAAAAAGTGACGGAAATTCCGTTTAGAATAATTGGTTTAGACCATTTAGTACTTCGTGTGCGCAGTATGGAGGTAATGACAACCTTTTATTGCGATATCCTTGGTTGTATCCGAGAACGTGAGGTTGCGGAGTTCGGCCTTGTGCAGCTGCGTGCGGGTACGAGTTTGATTGATTTAGTGGATTGCGATGGAAAAAATCGGCGTGAAGGCGGGTTACTTGCGTCATCCGGCTCCGAAGGGGGGAACATGGATCATTTTTGCCTCAGAATATCGGGGTTTGACAAAGAACAGGTGATGAATCATCTCACCTCGGCCGGAGTGCGATTAGGTGATTTCGGGACGCGTTATGGTTCAAAAGGGATAGGGCCGTCACTTTACCTTTATGATCCGGAGGGGAATATGATTGAATTAAAAGGGTAGAACGTAAATTTGAGTGGCAATCAATTATTTGCTTCGGAAAGCTGATTTTAAGATGGATCGTGGGCATTTTCAGCTTCGTTATTGAGCTGTTTTAGATCCTGCATAAGTTCATCTAAAAGATTTAGTCTCCCTATTTGTATTTTTAGTAGCAAACTACTACAAAGCATCATAATTCAATGTAAAGAAGTTGATCAGAGACCGAGTTATCCATTCAGGATGTGGAAACTGTGTCGAAACAAACCTTTTACGGTACAAAAATAAGCAATACAATTCAAAAAATTTAAAGAAATATAAAATTAAAAATATTTATTAATATTCAATATTATACAAACAAATTAAATCTTTTATTATTTTAAATAATAATAAATTTATATTTAATTTTCATTCAATTTTGGATATAAATATTCCTATTGTTGCTTTTTTTAGCCATACATTATTCTATTTGATAAATTTGAAACAATGTCCTTATTTGACGAATTCGATAAACTCTCGTTTAAGGCAGAGAGAAAAGGTCCAGACCATTCCAACCTTCTGCCTGAGCCAGAGAGCAATCGTGAAATATACAGTGCAAGGCCTAAAGCTCCTGAAACATCTGCAATACCGTCACCTGACTCGCAGGAACTGACAAACACGACCTTAAGCCAAACAGAATATTCCCCAAAAGGTCCCGTTGGGTTTTTTAGGTTTTCATTGAGCAGAGGTGGCATCGTTGCAAGTATAGCAGGAACATTAGTGGCTGCGGCATCACTTTTTATTGGTGGCTATGTGACTGCATACGTCGTTTATAATCCTAAGGGTTCAGATAATTTGGTGATCACAAAAATTGAACCATCACCTGAATTTAAGAAGAATAATCACCTTGATCAATCCGAGGAGCTGGAAGGTTTAAAGGGCACACATCGTTCTTTGGAGGTGGTTATGTCGTCAGAAACCTCCGGTGGAAAGGCGGTAGTAGCCCCGAAGATAAGGGAAGACGAAATGCGACAATCTGTAGGTAGAACATTTACCTATCCACAATCCTTCGGCGAAAAAGACACTAACCACTCCTCAAATTCCGAAAACCTACAGAAAAAATCAGGTAAAGAGTTGATATCGCAAATACCCGGTAGTAGAGAAAAATCTATTGGCTTTATTGCTCCCAAAAGAAAACTTGAACGCCTATTAACGTCTCCTAGTAGTGATGACGGCTTTTCTGATACCAATTTGCGGTCTGAACCTCCGAAGAACCAAAAAAAAAATAGGACAACAGGAAAAAATGGTAAACGATTGGTTTCTGATGAAAAAGGGACCGACGTAATTGGGGCGGCCCCTTCGAATCGACAAGATGTGCCTTTTAAAGTTTCTTATTCCGGGGACTTTGGTTACTCATTACAGCTGGCTGCATTTTCGTCAAAAATTAATGCCTCTCAAATGATGAAAAAACTTGAGGGTTTTGTGCCCACCGCCCGAATTGATAAAGGCCGTGGTCGATCGGGGCAAGTACTCTACTTTCTTCGAGTTGGGTATGTTGAAAAACGTGCAGATGCGATAATTATGGCAAATCGTTTAAGCGCCGAAAAAAAAATAAAAAGTGGATATATTATGCGGGTAAGATCTCCTGATGTTGTACAGTAGATCTGTTTTAAGGTAACTGACCTTTTGTTATGTGGACGTTGATACTAATAAAATGAACATAGTCATACAAGTTAAACCTGATATTTTGGACTTCCTGCCGACATGAAAGAATGCACTAAATCGATCAATCGACGTATGGCGGATTCTAATTTTATGAATCGTTTTTTTTCGGGAAATGGAATTGATATAGGGGGAGCTCCTGATCCATTATTTCTGTACTCAGAATTATTTCCAAAGATCGGCGAAGTAAGGACTTGGGACTTGGGAGATGGGGATGCCACCTTTATGGAGGGTGTGGAGGACAATACTTATGATTTTGTGCATTCCAGTCACTGCTTGGAGCACTTAAAAAATCCTGAAGTTGGGCTCAAAAACTGGTTCCGGATTCTCAAGCCACAGGGGTATTTGATTGTAACTGTTCCAGATGAGGACCTTTATGAACAAGGAGTTTTCCCAAGCACTTATAATGCTGACCATAAATGTACATTTACCATCAGCAAAAATGAATCGTGGAGTAAAAATTCAATAAATATTTTTGATCTATTACCATCCCTCGGTGAGGCAGCAGAGGTTGTTAAAGTGGAGCTACTTAACCACTCCTACCGCTACGTTTTACCAAGATTCGACCAGACATTGACGCCGGTGGCTGAAGCGGGCATTGAATTTATTGTACGCAAGAGACCGCAAGAGGAAGTAGCTTTTTGTGGATTGCATAAGCATCCGGGTGAAGTTGATGGAAAATTGTTCCGGCTCTTAACCGGTATCAAAAAACCAACCACTAACAAGGAAAAAACTTAAGGATCATTAGATGTTACCTTTGTAATATCTGCGGTCCACTCGCTCACGTAATCTGCGGCGGAGGGCCTGATCTTTTTACGGGGTTCATCGGTTGGTGTGCCAAGGTATAAGAAGCATATGATCTGATCTTTATCTTTCAGCCCAAGTGCCGCTTTTACGTGAGGATCATAGGCAGCTGGCCCCGTGAGCATGATGCCGCCGTATCCTTTGACGTAGGCAGCATTGATGATATTTTGCGCTGCAGCCCCAACAGTTATTATTTGCTCGACCTCAGGTGCCTTCGGATGGTCTTTGGTTATTTCTGCGTATATGGTAATGATCAGGGGCGACCGAAGTGGTTTTTGACGCTGTGCCTCAAGTCTTTCTTTGCTTGTATCTTTATCCCGGCGCGCCATGCTTTGGGCCATCACTTCCCCAAGTCTATGTCGTGCCTCCCCGCGAATAATTAAAAATCTCCAAGGTTTGAGCCCTGCGTGATCCGGTGCACGCATTCCTGTCTCAAGTATTTCCAATAGCTCTTCACCATCTGGAGCAGGATCTGATAGCTTTCGAGCTGGCACAGAATTACGGCCCAATAATAGTTCCATAGCATCCATTTTATCATCCTCACTTCATCTGCAAACTTCAATCCTAACGGCCCGGTGGCATTGGGGTATTAGGTAACCCTCGACCATCAAGTGTGCGGCCGACTAAAAACCCAAAAATAAAGCCACCAATATGTGCCTCCCATGCAATATACCCCAACTCACTTGAGATCATGGCTCCAAATAACCAAAATATTAAATTTGTTCCAACCCAAAACACCGAAATTAATGCCGCTACGCGTATTGGCATAATTGGATGACGCGGGTCGGTTTGAAACTTTGGAGCGATTGATATGTGGACTAAGGCGCCCAAAATGCCTGAAAGCGCTCCTGAAGAGCCAATTAGTATTACACTCTCATGAGAGTTGAAGCTCATCCAGAAAAATGCAGAAAAGACACTACTAGATATGTACAGCAGCAAAAATTTCATTGGAGACATACGGCGCGCCACGGCTGTACCAAATGCAAGAAGGAAGAAAATATTGAAAAGCAAATGGTATATGTCTGAATGAATAAATGCATAGGTTACTGGAGATAGTAAGATAGTAATACTCTCATGATGCCATAATTGAGGGCTCTGATATCTCTCCGGAATAAGGGCAAAGTAGCGTAGAACATAATTTTCTTGGAATCCGGTTAAAAATATTCTTCGAGAATGTACAATAATTGACAGTGCGGCAAGTAGCCGGATAATGTTAGGTACCTTTAGAACTGGCTGATTTTTTGTATCATTAGGGTGCATGGATACTTGCCCACTGTGACCTACAGAATGGTATCTTTACTGCATCTCAACACATGCGCTTTCTGCAAGACGATCCATAAAATTTATGCATTTAGCCATTTGTTCGAGAGCAATGAATTCGTCAGGCTTATGTGCCTGTGCAATGCTTCCGGGCCCACACACTACAGTCGGAATTCCAGCGGTTTGTTGAAACGGCCCGGCTTCCGTTCCGAATGAAACTTTACCATGATTGTTCTTGCCAGTAAGGGACTTTGCAAAACTCACTACACTGTCGTCAGGATCAGTGTGAAGACCTGGCATTGCCGATTTAATGCTGAATTCAAAGCCAGCCTCGGCACTCAAAGACTTCATTTCAGGCTCTAACTTCTGAGTTATAAAATCTCTAATCTCATTCATATACAAATCGGAACTTTCTTCAGGAAGGTGTCGTATTTCGAATTCGAAGTCACACTCCTTTGGAACAATATTAAGCGCCGTTCCACCCCTAATGTTACCAGTATGGATTGTTGTGTGGGGAATATCAAATAGCGGATCGAAAGGACCCACCGTTTTTATTCGACGCGCTATTGATTTAATGTGTGATATCAACTCAGCGGCAAATTCGACTGCATTTACTGCCTCTGGTGCTAGACTTGAATGGGCTTCAGAGCCTTTGACGCGACAATGGAAACTAGTTTTGCCTTTGTGAGCGATTACTACATTCATTTCAGTTGGCTCGCCCACAATACAAAGCTTCGGTTTCACTTTTTTATTATTTATAGCTGCTATAAGGCGCTGAACTCCAATGCAACCTACCTCTTCATCATATGAAAAAGCTAGGTGAATGGGTGTTTTGAGCCTCCGATTCAAAAATTCGGGTACATGTGCGAGGACAATTGAGACGAAGCCTTTCATATCGCATGTCCCGCGCCCATAGAGTCGTTGATCCTTCTCTATAACTTTAAATGGGTTTGTGGACCACTCTTGCCCATCAACGGGCACTACATCTGTGTGGCCAGACAGCATAACGCCGGGACGGTCCGGTGGTCCCAGCGTCGCATATAAATTTGCTTTTTGCCCAGTCTCATCGTGAACTAACTCACTTTCAATGCTGAAGTTGGCCAGATAATTTTGAATAAAGCTTATGAGCTCAAGATTAGAATTTCTACTCGTAGTATCAAAAGACACCAGAACTTTCATTAAGTCCACAGCAGACATCAAAGTTCTCATCAGACCATCCTGCAAATAATTTTTTAATATTTAACTAGTAGACTTGCGCATTCTATCAATGATCGTTTTAAGGCTATCAAAAAACCCTTCTACCCCGCGTTGCCGAATCACTGTTCGAAATTCTGAACGCTGCGTTACGGCCATACTGATACCCTCGACGATAACATCGATAACGTAATAATGGTTATTCTGCCGCCGTATTCGCCAATAAGTTTCGAGGGGTTGGCCTGAAGCTTGATTTATTAATGTATAGACTAATGCATCGCGCCGGACTGGCCTAGACTTTACAACGTTAAACGTTTCTCCAGCATAAGTTAGAAGGCGCTTAGAATACGAATATAAAACATAATCCTGAAATAATTTTAAATAACGAGCTTTTTGCTTATCGTTTATTTCACGCCAAGTTTTACCGAGTGCGAATCGGCCAATAGTCTTCATATCAATACTTTTGTTGAGGATTTTTCTGAGTTCCGCCTCTTTTTCCAATTTTGGGCGCGATCTATCCTTTAGCAAAACTATAGTTTCATCACCAACCTTACGAAGAAACTCTGCCGCTCCGTCTGGTGATGTTTGGGCTTGGGCTGTTGAAAAAACACCGATTAACCAGAGCGCAAGGCAAATGCGCGAGCTGTGCTGAAACATGATTTTCCCCAATTACATTTATATTGTACTGTGGCCTCTATATTAAACAGTGGCGTATTGAATTACATATCTCAGATAATAGTAAATTTGTAGGTTGAAAAACAACGGTGTTCGGATGAACACTACATTAAACCGTGATTGAAGGGGTAAAATTGTTTTGTCAAATCTTCCAAAATACGTGAATCCACGAACTGACTCGGTTTGGCAAGTGAAGACTCCGCTCTGGCGTGCACCAGACGATGGAGGTTATGTTAACCTAACCGATGGTGAAGGGTTAACCCGAAATTCGATTGATATCGGGTCTAACTCGTTATGGCGTTATCGCAAGGCAATTAGGCTACCCAGTGAAAATATATTATCTTTGGGAGAAGGCTGGACTCCCATTGTGCAAGGTGAATGGGCCGGCCGTGAAGTGATTTTTAAAATGGAGTATATGATGCCCTCGGGGTCCTATAAAGATCGAGGCTCTGCGGTAATGATGAATTACCTTAAACAGGTAGGGATAGATTCGATACTTGAGGACTCTTCTGGGAATGCCGGGTCTTCAATAGCAACTTATGGGGCTTTTATAGGTTTAAAAAGCCGTATATTTGTTCCTGCTAATGCTCCTATTGCCAAACGACGGCAGATGGCTGCCGTAGGTGCTGATGTTGTTACCGTGAAGGGCAGCAGAGACGATGTTGCAGCTGCAGCATTGAGAGATGCTGAAGAAAGTTTTTATGCTTGTCACAATTTACAGCCATATTTTTTAGAGGGCACCAAAACACTTGCTTTCGAAATATGGGAACAGCTGAATTTTGATCTGCCAGATGCGATTGTTATACCTATGGGTCAGGGTGCCAATGTAATGGGGTGCCATATCGGGTTTTGTGAACTAAAACGTGCTGGTGTGATTGATCGGTTGCCCCGGCTTTATGCCGTACAAGCAGTCAATGCAGCGCCCTATCACGCCGCGTGGACCGCTAACTCTGCCACACCGATAGCAATTGAAGCCAACTACACTATCGCTGACGGAATCGCCGCCTCTAAGCCAATAAGACTTCGAGAAGTGTTCATGGCTTTGCGTGAAACTGATGGTGATATCGTCGCAGTTACAGAGGATGAAATTGAGGTCTCTTTGAACGCGCTTTGCCAGAAAGGACTTTTTGTGGAACCAACAACAGCAGCCGGGGCGGCGGGCCTAACGATGTTGTTTGAAAATGGATCTATTGGTCATAATGAGAGGGTAGTCCTCATATTAACCGGCAGTGGACTAAAGGCCGTTGACGCTATAGCGGGGGCTTTAAAGCTCTGAGAAGTTAATTTTTAGTTATGAACTTGCTTCATTCATTATTATGGTGGCAAGAAACACAGTACCAACAACAAGATTAATTAAATCGGATATCTTTGTGAAATATCCGCAGTAGTGACAGCAGCACAAGAATGATAAATAAAAATTTTCACTTTGATACAGCCAAAGGTTGCCACTCTATATCTATACCTAACGTCCTAAAAAGAGTAGTTCCCAAGAAACCAGCAGTGCCCATTGTGGTAGACTCGCCTCATAGCGGCAGCAATTACCCCGCCGACTTCAACTGTTTGGTCCCACAAGTCATGTTGCGCCGAGCTGAGGATAGTTATGTTGGTGAATTATTTAATGACGCGCCTCGGCACGGGGCTACATTCATAGAAGCACTTTACCCGCGAAGTTATATCGACCCAAATCGATCACTTGACGACCTTGATCCGAATCTTTTGGATGATGATTGGCCGACACCAATATTTATGGGTGAGAAAGCCCGATTAGGTCATGGCTTAATTTGGCGGTTTTGCCCACCAGACATGCTAATGTATCGGAATCGTTTGTCGGCGGCGAAAGTCCGTTATAGGATAGATGAATATTGGTGGCCTTATCACCGATGTCCCTCTACGACTATCGA
>Ga0163109_10000099_pt1 | contig 70124 bp, 64 predicted proteins | sample CRUFie1St13metaG_FD_108704 | JGI IMG/M metagenome (GOLD analysis project Ga0163109, IMG submission 108704) | Marine microbial communities from the Costa Rica Dome - CRUD Field 142mm St13 metaG | ecosystem: Environmental > Aquatic > Marine > Oceanic > Photic zone | place: Costa Rica: the Eastern...
AGGAAGCCAAGAAGAAGTAACGGGTAGAGCGATGAATGATAAGACTCAGGCGCGTTTGCGCCGCGCACGCAAGTCGCGTGTTCGTATGCGTACCGCAGGTGACGTGCGTCTCACTGTGAATCGTACTCCGCGTCACATTTACGCGCAGATCATTAACGGCGAAGGGAATTGTGTTTTGGCGCAGGCCTCAACGCTCGATAAGGCCCTTCGCAGTGGTGCGACCGGCAACATTGAAGCCGCAGCGGCTGTCGGTAAGTTGGTTGCAGAGCGCGCCAAGGCCGCGGGCGTAACTGAAGTGGCATTTGATCGTTCCGGTTACAAGTATCACGGACGAGTTAAAGCGCTGGCTGACGCAGCGCGTGAAGGCGGATTGGAGTTTTAAGTTATGGCAAACGATAAGAGACAGGGTGATCAGCGCACTGAAGGTGATCTTCAGGAGAAGTTGGTCCAGGTAAACCGTGTCGCCAAAACTGTAAAAGGCGGCCGCATCATGAGCTTTACTGCATTGACGGTTGTCGGCGATGGCAATGGTCGTGTTGGCTTTGGTCGCGGTAAGGCTCGCGAAGTACCAGTCGCTATTCAGAAAGCGATGGAAGCAGCGCGCCGCAACATGATCTCGGTAGAGCTCGTTAACGGCACGCTTCAGTACCCCGTAAAAGCTCGTCACGGTGCGTCAAAGGTCTACATGCAGCCAGCCTCTGAGGGTACAGGTGTTATTGCCGGTGGTGCGATGCGTTCAGTGCTTGAAATTGCCGGTGTTCAGAACGTTTTGGCGAAGTGCTATGGCTCAACAAATCCTGCCAACGTAGTGCGAGCGACTTACAACGGTTTGCGTGACATGGTTTCGCCCGAAGACGTTGCTGCAAAGCGTGGCAAGTCAGTTGAAGAAATCTTCAGCTAAGAGGAATTAGGTGATGAGCAAAGAAAAGATCAAAGTGACTTTGGTGAAAAGCACCAACGGTCGCCTGAAGAATCACCTGGCTTGTGTGCGCGGCTTGGGTCTTCGTCGCATCGGCCAGACGGTCGAAGTCGAAGATACGCCTTCAGTACGCGGCATGATTAACAAGGTTAACTACTTGGTAAGAGTAGAGGAGCAGGTGTAATGGGTAATGAACTCCGTTTGAATTCTTTAAGTCCCGCACCTGGCGCGAAGCGAGATGCGAAGCGCGTTGGCCGCGGAATTGGTTCCGGTGTAGGTAAGACTGCAGGTCGTGGCCACAAAGGTTTGAAGTCACGCTCTGGCGGTACGGTGCGGGCTGGTTTTGAGGGTGGTCAGATGCCACTTCAGAAGCGTTTGCCAAAGTATGGTTTTACCTCGCGTATTAGCCGTACAACGGCTCAGGTTCGTCTCCACGAGCTCAATCGCGTAGAAGGTGACACCGTCGATCTGGCGGCATTGAAGGCGGCGGATCTCGTAAAAGATGATATTTTGCGCGCACGTGTTTTCCTGTCGGGTGAAATCGGCAAGGCAGTCAACGTCAAAGGCCTCAAGGTGACCAAGGGAGCACGCGACGCCATTGAAGCTGCTGGCGGAAGTGTCGAGGCGTAAGTATGGCTAACGGTATGCCATCAATGAACAATGCGGGCATGGGGGAGTTATTCCGCCGTCTCCGTTTTGTTCTTATTGCTTTGGTGATCTACCGAATCGGGACGCATATCCCGGTGCCGGGCATCGACCCTGCACAGCTGTCGGCTTTATTCGATCAGAATCAGGGGACCATCCTGGGTCTGGCCAACGTCTTCTCCGGCGGTGCACTCGAGCGCATGAGTATTTTGGCACTGGGCATCCTTCCTTATATTTCGGCTTCTATCATTATGCAGCTGATGACGGCGGTTACGCCTGAGCTCGACGCAATCAAGAAGGAAGGTGAAGCAGGCCGCAAAAAAATTAGCCAGTGGACCCGTTACTTAACAGTCGCGTTGGCGCTGGTGCAGGGTACCGGTATGACGGTCGGCTTGGCGAACCAGGGCTTGACCTACGATTCCAGCCTGGGCTTCTACGTGATTGCTATTACATCACTGGTGACCGGTGCAGTCTTCATGATGTGGTTGGGTGAGCAGATCACCGAGAAGGGTATTGGTAACGGCATATCCCTTCTGATTTTTGCTGGTATTGTCGCGGGCTTACCGCAAGCGATTGGACAGTCGCTCGAACAGGCGCGACAAGGCGAGCTTAATATCCTGATTCTGTTGGGCGTACTTGCGCTCGCTATTATCGTGATTGCGCTTGTGGTCTTCATTGAGCGTGGCCAGCGGCGAATCACCGTTAACTACGCGAAGCGACAGCAGGGCCGCCAGATGTATCAAGCTCCGGCGTCGCACCTGCCACTGAAGGTCAACATGGCGGGCGTCATCCCTGCAATTTTCGCAAGTTCGATTCTGTTATTCCCAGCATCGGTTGCGCAGTGGTTTGGCAGTGCTGATAGCTCTGATTGGTTGCAGGACTTGGCTGTGGCTATTGGTCCTGGTCAGCCGCTCAATATTATTTTGTTTACTGGCTTTATCGTTTTTTTCTGTTTCTTCTACACCGCGCTAATGTTCAACCCCAGCGAAGTAGCGGATAACTTGAAGCGTTCTGGCGCGTTTGTACCAGGTATTCGACCCGGTCAGCAAACAGCGAATTATATCGACGGCGTGTTAACGCGCCTGACGATTTTTGGATCAGCCTACATCGCGTTGGTGTGTCTGTTGCCACAGTTCCTCGTTGTCATGTTCAACGTCCCTTTCTATCTGGGCGGAACATCCATGCTCATCGTGGTCGTGGTGGTAATGGACTTCATGGCGCAGGTCCAGAGCCACATGATGTCGCACCAGTACGAAGGTGTGATGAAGAAAGCAAACCTAAGCAACATCGGCCCAGCGGGCAGGGTACGCTAGGTCTTGGGAGAGAGAAATGAAAGTCCGAGCTTCGGTTAAGAAAATTTGTCGTAACTGTAAAGTCGTTCGTCGCAATCGAGTGGTCCGCGTGATCTGCTCTAGCGATCCACGTCACAAGCAGCGTCAAGGCTAATTTCGGAGTGGAAATTTAGGACCGCCAACTCGATGGGGTCCAAACGATGTGACAGAGCGTCACTCAACAATGGAGATTGGTAATGGCACGTATTGCCGGTGTAAACATCCCTGACAACAAGCATGCAGTGATCTCACTGACATATATTTATGGCGTGGGTCGCACGCAGGCGAAGCGTTTGTGCGCGGCGTCAAATATTCCAGAGAGCACCAAGATTGGAGAGCTTTCGGTAGCTGAATTGGATCAGTTGCGTGGCCTCGTTTCAGAACTGACTGTCGAGGGTGACCTGCGACGTGAGGTGTCGATGAACATCAAGCGCTTGCTCGACCTCGGTTGTAACCGTGGTTTGCGTCACCGAAAGGGTCTACCCCTTCGCGGGCAGCGCACGAAGACAAATGCGCGTACGCGTAAGGGTCCCCGTAAGCCGATTCGTAAGTAATGGATGGAGTGCGTTGGCGCTCTTCACATGTGTAGCTACATCCCAATTTGTAGCGTTGATATAGAGACAGGATAAACAATGGCAAAGCAAGCCAAAAAGACAACCAAAAGAAAGATTACCAAGCAGGTAGTCGATGGTGTTGCGCATATCCATGCGTCGTTTAATAACACGATCGTCACGATTACCGATCGTCAGGGCAATACCCTGAGCTGGGCCACTGCAGGTGGCTCTGGCTTTCGCGGTTCGCGAAAGTCCACTCCCTTTGCTGCACAGGTTGCTGCCGAGCGCGCGGGAGAAGCGGCAAAAGAATACGGCCTTAAAAATCTTGATGTCGAAGTGAAGGGCCCTGGACCCGGTCGCGAGTCAGCAGTTCGCGCACTGAACGGCTGCGGGTACAAAATCACCAACATTACTGACGTGACACCGATTCCACACAACGGTTGTCGTCCACCTAAGAAGCGTCGCGTTTAATAACGCCGCCTGAGGAAACAGATAAATGGCTCGATATATTGGACCTAAATGCAAGCTTTCGCGTCGCGAAGGTACCGATCTTCAGCTCAAGAGTGGCGTTCGTGCACTCGAGAGCAAGTGTAAGGCAGAGACTGCTCCTGGTATGCACGGCGCACGCCGTGGCCGCCTATCAGATTACGGCGTTCAGTTGCGTGAGAAGCAAAAAGTACGTCGTATCTACGGCGTGTTAGAGAAGCAGTTCCGTAACTACTACAAAGAAGCTGCGCGTCTAAAAGGTGCAACCGGTGAAAACTTGCTGCAGCTTTTGGAAAGCCGTCTAGATAATGTTGTTTACCGCATGGGTTTCGGTTCAACACGCTCGGAGGCGCGTCAGTTGGTTTCTCACAAAGGTATCTTGATTAATGGACGCGTGGTTAACATTCCGTCTTACCAAGTAGCGCCTGGCGACCTTGTGTCTGTTCGTGAGAAGGCAAAGAAACAGCTGCGTATACAGTCGGCAATGGGCCTTGCAGAGCAGCGTCCTGACCCTGTTTGGATCGAGGTCAACGCTGAGAAGCTCGAGGGCACTTTTAAGTCAAAGCCCGAGCGACAGGATCTACCGAGCGAAATTAATGAGAACCTGATCGTCGAACTGTACTCCAAGTAAGGCTTGATTGCGTACAGCTAATTACACCGAATTCTTGAACGGGAAACACTATGCAAAATTCAGTAAATGAGTTTCTTACCCCACGCGTTATCAAGGTGGATGAAAAGTCACAAACCCGAGCGCTTGTAACACTCGAGCCGCTTGAGCGTGGCTTTGGTCATACGCTCGGCAATGCACTCCGTCGTATCTTGTTGTCATCGATGCCTGGTTGCGCTGTAACCGAGGTAGAAATTGACGGCGTCTTGCACGAGTACTCCGCTATCGAGGGCGTGCAGGAAGACGTTATCGAGATTCTGCTGAATCTCAAGGGCGTCGCCTTGGTCATGAATGGTAAAGATGAAGCCGAATTGACACTGACTGCATCGGGTGCTGGTGTTGTGACTGCGGGTGATATCCAGACGGACCACGACATTGAGATCCGCAACCCTGAACACGTTATTTGCACGGTGACTGGTGATCAGCCGCTGATGATCCGTGTGGTCGCACAGCGTGGTCGTGGCTACTCGCCAGCGGACTCTCGTGCCGACGGCGACGAAGAGACACGATCAATCGGTCGTTTGCAATTGGACGCATCGTTCTCGCCTATCCGCCGTGTCAGCTACGTTGTTGAGTCTGCGCGAGTCGAGCAGCGCACTGATCTTGACAAGCTGGTCATCGATCTTGAGACAAACGGTACGATCGATCCGGAAGAGGCGATTCGCCGCGCGGCAACGATTCTCCAGCAACAGCTGGCAGTCTTTGTTGACCTTGAAGGTCAGACACAAGCAGCCGCTGCTGAAGCAGCCGACGAAGTTGATCCAATTTTGCTTCGTCCTGTTGACGACCTCGAGCTCACTGTTCGCTCCGCGAACTGCCTCAAGGCCGAAAACATTTACTATATTGGCGACCTGGTTCAGCGAACCGAGGTTGAGCTTCTGAAGACTCCCAACCTGGGTAAGAAGTCGCTGACAGAAATCAAAGACGTACTCGCATCACGTGGCTTGTCCTTGGGCATGCGTCTTGAGAACTGGCCCCCAGCAAGCTTGAAGGACGACGAGCGTCTTCTAAGCGTTTAACACTTTTAATTATTACAGATGATTTAGCGCTTACCCGAGAGTAAGCCAGACAGTAAAAGGGAATCGTCATGCGCCATCGTCATAGTGGTCGACAACTTAACCGGAACAGCTCGCATAGAAAGGCGATGTTCCGAAACATGACAGTGTCACTGGTAGAGCACGAGCTGATCAAAACGACTGTTGCCAAAGCAAAGGAGCTCCGTGGTTATGCAGAGCCTCTGATCACTCTGGCTAAAAACGACAGTGTTGCTAACCGTCGACTCGCCTTTGATCGCACGCGATCTAAAGAGGCTGTTGGTAAGCTTTTCACTGAGCTCGGTCCAAGGTACCAAGAGCGTCCCGGAGGTTATATCCGCATTCTTAAGTGTGGCTACCGTGCCGGAGACAAGGCGCCAATGGCGTACGTTGAACTCGTAGATCGTCCAGCACCTGAGGTGTATGACGAGCTAGAGGAAATGGATGACGAGTAAGTCGTTACTTCACCTTTAGAGCGCAAAAAAAGCCGCGACTATTCGCGGCTTTTTTTGTTCAGCGGTTTTTGCCCGTGAGTTTTAGTCGCTTTCGACGCTTACTCAAACAGCGACGCGATGCGTTGATGGCGCTGTCGGTCACCCGTGGTCCGAATTCGACCATTGGTAAGCGGCTCAGGGTCACATTTTCATCTTCAGCAAGATGCGTCTAAATTGCCTTAATTAAGGGGTTGTTATTGTCCGCAAAGAGTAATAGCGTAGAGACTAATAGCCAAAATTCATGCTGGCTATGAATAAGTCTAATAAATTGCCCATTTTTGGACACTTAACGCGGTAAATAATTAAAGGAGAGCGTATGAAGTCTCACGCCAACAAGCTTGCAGTCGCAATTGCTGCTTGCTCACTCTCATTATCGGGCTTGACCCAAGCGCAGAAGCTGGAGGAAGTTGTTGTAACAGCGGCGAAGGTTGAAGCTTCGATTCAAGATACTCCCATTGCAGTATCGGCTTTTTCACAAGAACAGCTTGACGCCCAGCTCATTAATGATGCGTCTGCAATGCAGTTCTCGGTTCCTAACCTGACGCAAACCAAAGGCAACTTTACTGCTGGCGATATCCGTATCCGTGGTATTGGTTCAGGTGCGGTAGGTACCTTTGGTGACTCGGGCGTGGGTATTCACGTCAATGGCATCTATCAAGTATCTACTCGGATCTTTGAGACTCAGTTCCTCGATATGGAGCGAGTCGAGGTACTGCGAGGTCCTCAGGGGACCCTGTATGGTCGCAACACCACCGGTGGTGTTATCAACTTGATTACAGCAAAAGCAGACCCCTCAGAGTTTAATGCGAGTATCGACGCGACGGTCGGTAACTATGGTGCGAATCAGGGCCGTTTCCACGTGAATACTCCTTTGAGTGACACATTGGCATTCCGCGCAGCAGGCATGATGCTGAACCGCGACGGTTTCACTGAAAACGTGTATACCGGTAATGATATTGATGATCGGAGCCTTTGGTCTGGTCGCTTGTCATTTACATGGGATGCGGGTGAAAACACGCAGGTGAACTTCATGTACAGCATGTTCGAAGAGGATGACTCTAGAATGCGTTCGCAGAAGCAGGCCTGTAATACGGATCCAAACGGTATTTTGGGTTGTTTGCCCGGCACGCCAACATACGGTGTAGCTAATGGTGGCGGTATTGGTGACGCATTGATGGATTCCATTTCCGGTATAAGCGATGGATCGCAATTATTTTTGGGCCTTGCTGCGGCGCAGTTAGGAATGAACCCAGGGAATGCCGCCCTGCTCGGAAACACAGCCATGTTTGGGGACGGATCGGCGGTCTTTGTTCGACCATTCCTGACAGACAACAATCCTGATGATCGTCGTAAGGTCAACATGGATTATGAGCCCACTTATTTTGCCGAAGAAGAGATGTTCCAGCTTCAGCTGACTCACGACGAAGGTGATCTGACCTACAGCTGGTCAACTGGCTACACTGAGACTGGTTACCGCTCAACGGAAGACTATGAGAAGGGTGTGACTACTGGTAGCTGGCAGCCTGGCTTGGACGCTCTGGTCGATCTTGGAAACGCAACACCACTGAGTCTGGCGCAGTACGCGCAGTACCAGCAGGTTGCCGCTGGATCTGGCGGAGCGTTACCGGCTATTCCGGACAGCCTATTACCTTTCTTGGTTGATTTTGCGGGACCTGGGTCAGCAATTTGGGCTGGTAATAGTGCTTTGCTAGGTGGTCTGGGCGAGGGTATCCCTGTACTGATGCCGGACGGTACGCTTGTCAGAACAGGCCGTCAGTTCGGTGCTGACCAATCTATGTCAGACAACGAGGGCTGGTCTCATGAGTTCAGGGTTCAGTCTAACTTTGATGGTGACCTTAACTTCATGATCGGCGCCTTTAACCTCGACTACGAGGGTCGCAACCACTATGTGGTGCGAAACGCAGGTATAGGTTTGCCTGGTCAGATTCTGCCGATTAACCCGGCAGTATTCCCGGCGCCATCTAACTTGACTGATCCTTCAAACGAGGTCAATCCTCACATGTGGGGTTATGAAAACGATACGCGGTTGTATGAGCTCGATGCGCAAGCATTGTTTGGTGAGCTTTACTACGACGTGAATGCGGATCTTCGTTTGACCTTTGGTGCCCGTTACTCTGAGGAGGAAAAGAAGAGTAAACAGCGTACAATTTACGTAACGTTTGCCGACCTTCCCCCGCTTGATTCAGAGAATAACGCCTACGGGTTCCCGAAGTATGATCAGGAAGAGTTCACGTGGAAGATGAACGCAACGTACAACATGAGCGACGACACCATGGTGTACGGAACCATCTCTTCTAGCTTCAAGTCAGGTGGTGTTAACCCGATTTCAGTTGACGATGATCTCGCTGACCCTACGGCTGGTGGTGATCCTGCGAATCTTGGCTTCAAGCCTGAATTTGTTGATGCCTTCGAACTGGGTATGAAGACCACCTTTATGGATGGTGCAGCACAGTTTAATGGTGCTTTCTTCTTCTATGACTACAAGGACATGCAGCAGTCTAAGATTGTGTCGGTTACCTCTTTGAACCAGAACTCAGACGCTGAGATCACCGGTTTTGAGGGCGAGCTGCGAGTGCTTCTTGCGGATAACCTAGAATTCACTGCCAACGTGGGTTGGGTCGATGCGGAACTGGGCGAGTACAACACTGTCGATACTGCGAATCCAAATGCTCGCGGGACGACTGAAGGTGTCACCAGCGTTAATGGTGTTAACTTCATCGTTCCCTACGCCGATGCAAGTGGAAACATAGTACCTGTTGACTATAGCCGTTGCGATCAGCCGGCACCATTCCCCTGTGCGGGCTACCGCCAGAGCTTGGCTGGTAACCAAATCGCATTGACGCCTGAGTTCAACTACAACCTTGGTCTTATTTACACCAGCGAAATGGGCGGTATGCCGTTGGCTATCCAGACCAACTATTACTGGCAAGACAAGATGTACACCACAAACTTCAACAGTTCTTCGAATCAAATCGAGGACTGGTCAATGTGGAATGCCAACGCCCGCATCATGGGTGATGGCTGGTATGCAGAAGCGTGGGTTCGCAACATCTTGGATGATGACAATATTACAGGTGGCTACCTGACTTCATCAGTATCAAGCCTGTTTACCAACCAGTTCATCCTAGAGCCTCGTACTTACGGCCTGACTGTAGGTATGCGCTTCTAAGGCACACTCGAACTGAAAAGCCCGGCACATGCCGGGCTTTTTTTTCTACTTCACATTAGCAGTGACTTGTCGTCACTACTGCCAGTGCGCTCAAGTCAGCAGAGGAGCAAGAAATTTGCCTGTATGAGATGAGGAATTTGTAGCAACGTCTTCAGGAGTCCCGGTCGCGATGATTTGACCACCGCCTGATCCACCCTCTGGACCTAAATCGACGATCCAGTCAGCGGTCTTTATTACATCAAGGTTGTGCTCGATGATAATCACGGTGTTGCCCCCGTCGCGTAATCGGTGCAAGACCTCGAGCAGCTGTCGAATATCCTCGAAATGCAGGCCGGTCGTTGGTTCATCCAAGATATACAAGGTGCTGCCAGTATCCCGCTTTGATAACTCGCGCGAGAGTTTGACGCGCTGAGCTTCACCGCCAGACAGCGTCGTCGCCGCCTGACCAAGCCGCACGTACGTGAGGCCAACATCCATAAGTGTTTGGAGTTTGCGGTGAATCGATGGCACAGGCTCAAAGAACTCGAGTGCATCCTCCACCGTCATATCGAGTACTTCGGCGATGTTCTTGCCTTTGTATTTAATCTCCAGTGTTTCCCGATTGTAGCGTTTGCCTTTGCAGATATCGCAGGGTACGTAAATATCAGGCAGGAAGTGCATCTCAACTTTGGTGACGCCATCACCTTGGCAGGCTTCGCAACGACCACCGCGCACATTGAAACTGAAGCGACCGGGCTTGTAGCCACGGGAACGGGCTTCTTGTGTGCCGGCAAACAGCTCTCTAACCGGCGTGAAAATGCCGGTGTAGGTTGCCGGGTTCGAGCGAGGCGTACGGCCAATTGGGGACTGGTCAATGTCAATGCACTTGTCAAAGTGATCGAGGCCTTGACAGTCAGTATGCGCCGCCGCGCGCAGGGTGGTGGCTCCGTTTAGTGCCGTCGCTGCCAGTGGGTAGAGCGTGTCGTTGATGAGAGTTGATTTACCCGAGCCGGATACACCGGTCACGCAGGTCAGCAGGCCAACGGGAAGGTCGAGTTTAACGTTTTTCAGGTTATTACCTGCCGCTCCATCGATGACCAATTGTTTCTTGGGATTAGCTTTGCCTCGTTTTTTGGGGACGGCAATGGTCTTCCTACCCGACAGGTAGTCGCCCGTTAGTGATGCCTCTGACTCCATGATGACCTGCATGGGACCCTCAGCGACCACTCTACCGCCATGGATGCCCGCACCCGGTCCGATATCAATCACATGATCGGCCGTGCGAATTGCATCTTCGTCGTGCTCCACAACCAGAACGGTGTTACCAATATCGCGAAGGTGCGTGAGGGTGCGAAGTAAGCGCTCATTGTCACGCTGATGAAGGCCGATCGATGGCTCATCGAGGATGTACATGACACCGACAAGACCTGCACCGATTTGCGAGGCTAGACGGATGCGCTGCGCCTCACCGCCAGATAAGGTCTCAGCGCTGCGGTTCAGTGTGAGGTAGTTCAGTCCCACATCGACTAGGAAACGATATCTAGCGCGGAGTTCCTTGAGTATTTTGTCAGCGATTTCACCCTGGCGACCTTGCATCTCGAGCGCTTCAAAGTAGGCATGTGCTTCACCCACGGGTAATTGCGTAATGCTCGGAAGCGTTTTTCCATCGACGTAAACACTGCGTGCGTCGGCGCATAAACGCGTACCGCCGCAACTATGGCAAGGTGTAGTAGAGACGTATTTTGAGAGCTCCTCGCGGACACCCGATGACTCGGTATCGCGATACCGCCGCTCCATATTGGGGAGAATGCCCTCAAAGGTATGGCGACGTTTGAACACACTGCCACGATCGTTGATGTAGGCGAACTCCAGTTCCTCACCGCCACTGCCATGCAAAAGGACAGCTTTATGTTCTGGATCTAGATCCTCATAAGGCTTATCGATATCGAAGCCGTAGTGCTTGGCCAGCGACGTCAGTAAGTGAAAGTAGTAAACGTTGCGCCGATCCCAGCCACGAATCGCACCGGCAGCGAGACTTGCCTCAGGATGAGCGACGACGCGTGCTTCATCGAAATATTGTGTAATGCCTAGGCCATCACAACTGTCGCAGGCCCCAGCGGGGTTGTTAAAGGAAAAGAGTTTGGGCTCCAGCTCGTCAATGGAGTGGCCGCATTGAGGACAGGCATATTGCGCTGAGAACAAGGTCTCCTGTCCATCGCCATCCATGGCGCAGACGCTGGCGAGGCCATCGGTCAGATCGAGTGCGGTCTCGAACGATTCGGCCAGTCTCAGCGCAAGATCGTCACGTACTTTGAAGCGATCGACGACCACATCGATGCGGTGTTTTTTCTTCTTGTCGAGCTCAGGTACGTCGTCGAGATCACAGACAATACCGTCGACCCGAACACGAATAAAACCCGCAGCTCTGGCCTGCTCAAACACATGTAAGTGCTCACCTTTACGATCCCTAACCAGCGGCGCCAATAACATCAATCGCTCTCCCTTCGGCATCGCCATGACCGTGTCGACCATTTGGCTGACAGTTTGGGCTTTTAGGGTGATGTCGTGGGTTGGGCAGCGTGGATCGCCGACGCGAGCGAATAAGAGACGCAGGTAGTCGTAGATTTCCGTAATGGTACCGACGGTTGATCTTGGGTTGTGTGAGGTAGACTTTTGCTCGATCGAAATAGCAGGTGACAAACCCTCAATATGATCGATATCTGGCTTCTCCATCATGGACAAGAATTGGCGGGCGTACGTCGATAGCGATTCGACGTAACGCCTTTGGCCCTCGGCGTATAGTGTGTCGAAGGCCAGAGAGGATTTACCTGATCCGGAGAGGCCTGTAATGACGACCAGCTTGTCTCGAGGTATGTCGAGATCAACATTTTTGAGGTTGTGTGTGCGAGCGCCGCGTACCTGAATGGTATCCATACTGCAGAATCTGTTCCGTGGAATATTAGAAAACTCGAGCCAGAGATTATACGCCGATACCTCGGCCATAGACTGCGATCGCCGAGATTTGTCGCGATCGTGATAACCTATGCTTTTGCTCTAGGGTCGATGCACGTGACGTCCTTTACCTCCAGTGAAACCCGCGCGGTCTCCATGCTCGCCACACTCTATATAGTGCGCATGTTGGGGCTGTTTATGGTGTTGCCGCTCATTGCTATCTACAGCGCAGACATGACCGGTGCCACACCTTTCTTGCTGGGACTGGCCGTGGGTGCCTACGGGCTTACACAAGCAACCTTACAAATACCTATGGGATGGCTGTCAGATCGAATCGATCGTCGCTGGGTTATCGTTTTCGGACTGTGCCTGCTACTGACGGGGAGTCTAGTTGCCGCTTACTCGACCTCCATCTGGGGTGTGATTGCGGGCCGATTTCTGCAGGGAGCAGGTGCTATTGCCTCAGCCACCATGGCGCTGGTCGCTGATTACACGCGGGTTCAGCAACGGGCAAAGGCGAGTGCCATTATCGGCGGTAGTATTGCGATTGCCTTTGGCCTCGCGCTAGTGCTTGGACCCACCTTCGCCAATTTTGGCGGTTTGCAGGCTGTCTTTGCGGTCACGGCGCTGTTGGCGTTGGCTGGGATATTGGTTGTGGGGTTGTTACCCAGGCCCGATCGTCAGGCAGCTAAAGCACGTGATGAAGCCGCAGGGTTTCACCGCTCACGGCTGGCCGAGGTCTTGTCGATAAAGTCGTTGAATACCATGTACGTCAGTATTTTCTTCTTACACTTTTTATTGATGGCAGTGTTCGTTGTCGTGCCCTCTGGGCTTGAAGGGCAGGCCGGTATCGCGCGAGAGCGTCACGCGTTGGCTTACCTTGGGGCATTGGGCTTGTCAGTGCCGGGTATCTATTTTCTGGTTCAGGGGCGTCGATACCTGAGTGCACCCTCCCGCACGTTGCTCCTGTGTCTTTTTGTGTTGCTCTCAGGATTAGTCGCCATGTCACTGGGTGGTTTCATTGGGACACTTCTGGGGCTATTGCTTTTCTTTACGGGCTTTACAGCATTGGAAGCGATGCTACCCTCCTTGGCTTCCATTTACGCGCCAGCCGCTTCACGAGGTACCGCCATGGGTGTCTTTGCTTCCTCGCAATTTATCGGTGTCTTTTTTGGCGGCATGCTCGGTGGCGCGTTGCTGGACCAAGCCGGTGTGATGGGTGTCTGGTTGGGTATGTCGGCACTGACCTTAGTGTGGGCGACGGTACTAGGGGTGTCGCATTTGGCGTCACCCGACAGCGTTAAAGTCGCATAAACAGCACAATGGATCTCCCCGCAATCGAACGGGGTTGGTATAGTGGCTCAATGTGAATAAAGACCTCAATCGCGACACAAAATTATCGATCGATGTGACTGGTTAATTGTTTGGTGCTGCGGTAGGCGATACAGCCGAGACAGGAGAGAGAGTATGGCGACGCGTGGCATAAACAAAGTAATTTTGGTGGGTAACTTGGGTAATGAGCCTGAGCATCGCGTGCTGCCCTCGGGCGGTGGCGTCACCAATATTAGTATCGCGACCTCCGAATCCTGGAAGGACAAAAACACGGGACAGATGCAGGAGCGTACTGAGTGGCATCGTGTGGTTTTCTTTAATCGTTTGGCCGAGATCGCTGCCGAGTACCTGCGTAAAGGCTCCAAGGTTTATGTCGAAGGCTCCCTGAGAACTCGTAAGTGGCAAGACCAGTCCGGTCAGGATCGTTACACGACTGAAATCGTCGCAAACGAGATGCAAATGTTGGATAACCGCAATATGAATCAGGACGGTGGCGGTTATGCGCCATCGCCCGCACCCATGGCACAGACAGCCCCTGCGGATAATTATGCAGCGCCTGCCCCGACGTCGCAGCCTGCTGACTTCCCAGAGGATGACATCCCGTTTTAACTACTGCCCTTTGGGCGTACGTCCGTAGCTAAGAGGTAGCAGGGTTCCATGCGTGTACTGGTTTTGGGGAATGATACGCCGCTGGGCTACTCCATCAGTGCGTTCGCCAACCCGCTCAGACGTCATGAGCTAATCGGTATCAGCATTGAGAAAACGCGCTGGCGGCGGGAGAGAAAAGTGCGCCGTGTTGTGCGAGACGCCGCGCCCGATATTGTCCTCGATACCCGGATTGTTACCCAGATCGATTCCTCTGACCGGATCGGGCAACGCGACGTGCAGCGCACGGTTTGGTTGGCTGAAGCGTGTGAGCGCATTGGCGCCAGCTATTTCTACTTGTCGAGCGCTTTTGTTTTTTCAGGGCAAATGACACGGCCCTATCTTGAGAGCGACACACCGGATGTGACCTCGGGCTTGGGACGAGTCCTCTTAGATATAGAGGAAACACTGACCGCGCGATTGGATGATGTTTTGATACTTCGATTGGGCCGACTGTTTGCCGGTCGTCGCCCCAATGCACTGTGCACGGCGCTGGATGCGCTGCGTCGTGGTCAAACGGTGCAGGTGTCCGATCGGTTGCAAGGGAACCCAGTTCACGTCGCCGAGGTCGCTCGTGTCTGCATGGGGATTTTGGATCAGATGAGTGCGGGTGCCGATCGGCATGGCGTCTTCCATTACTGCAGTTTAGGCGAGACGGGATACCACGACTTTGCCGAGGCCGCAATGGCCTGCGCTTCTCAATATGAACCCTTCGTCAAAGCGCGTGACCTGTTGGAGGATGTGACGGACGATGCACATCCAGTACGTAACCACACTCTAGATTGCAGTAAGATTAGGAGAGAGTTTGGTATTCAACAGTTACCTTGGCGCAGCTTCATTGATCGCGCCGTAACGCGGTATCTAGAACTCTACGTTGAGGGATAAGGGGTGATAGAGAAGCCATGAGTGAAGGATTGAATGTTGCGGTTCTGACGGTCAGCGATACTCGAACCCATGAAACAGATACTTCAGGCCAGTTTCTCGAAGAGTCACTCTTGGCCTCGGGGCATCAGCTCGCTGATCGTGCCATTATCATTGACGATATTTATCAGATTCGTGCGCGGCTTTCGTCGTGGATTGCCGATAAGGGTGTTCATGCGGTGCTGGTAACTGGCGGCACAGGTTTTTCTGGTCGTGACTCGACACCCGAAGCGGTGCTACCGCTGTTTGACAAGACCATTGAGGGGTTTGGTGAGGTCTTCCGTGCCCTTAGTTTTGATGAGATTGGCTCCTCAACCGTGCAGTCGAGGGCCATTGCAGGCCTCGCCAATCGCACCGCAATTTTTTGCATGCCCGGATCAACAGGTGCGTGTCGCACTGCGTGGAATGGCCTGATCAAAGACCAGTTGGATGAAGCGCATCGCCCCTGCAACTTTGTAAAGGTGCTTCGAGGCGAGGTGTAGTCGAGGGTGTATCGATAGGGGGGGTATTGAGTGCCATATGGCGGCGCTCATCACCACGAGGTGCAGTTAACCTTCGAAGCGCTGAAACACCAGCGTGGCATTGGTGCCGCCAAAGCCAAAGCTATTGGACATCACTCGGTTGAGCCGTACGTCAGACCGTGCCTCTTGCACGACATCCATACCATCTGCGCCTTCATCCAAGCTCTCAACATTCGCAGAGGCTGCAATGAAGTCGTTTTCCATCATGAGGAGCGAATAGATCGCTTCTTGCACGCCCGCGGCGCCTAGCGAGTGACCCGACAGCGATTTGGTTGAGGCAATGGCAGGCGTGCTATTGCCGAACACTTCTCGCACGGCCTTTAGCTCCTGAATGTCTCCGGCCGGTGTGCTAGTACCGTGCGCGTTAATATAGTCAATGTCACCATCGACGGTAGCCATGGCTTGCTGCATACACCGCACAGCACCCTCACCTGAGGGGGCTACCATGTCGTAGCCATCAGACGTCGCGCCGTACCCCACGAGTTCGGCGTAAATTTTGGCACCGCGAGCTTGTGCGTGCTCCAGCGACTCAAGAACGAGCATACCGCCACCACCCGCAATGACAAATCCGTCGCGATCTGCATCGTAAGCGCGCGATGCGCGACCGGGTGTTTCGTTATATTTCGTCGATAGCGCACCCATGGCATCGAAGAGGCAGCTTAACGACCAATCGAGCTCTTCCCCGCCGCCTGCAAAGACAACGTCCTGTTTGCCGAGTTGAATCTGCTCCATTGCATTACCGATGCAGTGTGCACTCGTCGAGCAAGCTGATGAGATGGAGTAGTTAACCCCTTTGATTTGGAAAGGCGTTGCCAGGCAGGCGGACACGGTACTACCCATGGTCTGTGTGACACGGTAAGGACCGACGCGACGCAGGCCGCGCTCGCGGAGAATATCGGCGGCTTCAACTTGGCTGGCCGAGGAAGCGCCACCTGAGCCGGCAATGATGCCAGTTCGAACGTTTGACACCTGCTCGGGCGTTAATCCCGAGTCAGCAACGGCTTGCTCCATGCTAAGAAAGGCATAACCAGCCGCATCACCCATGAATCGCCATTGCTTGCGGTCGATGTGTTCGGATAAATCAATGTCGGGCTTACCCGACACCCAAGACCGCATCCCAATTTCTTCCTGGGTGGCGTTATAAGTGATGCCTGATTTTCCATTTTTGAGTGAGTCGGTGACTTCACTCGCATTGTTGCCTAGGCTCGAGACAATGCCCAAGCCAGTCACTACGACGCGTTGTGTCATTAGAAGTTATCCGTAGATTGGAACAAGCCCACCCTCAGATCGGTGGCGGTGTAGATTTCGCGGCCATCAACACAGACAGATCCGTCGGCGATCCCCATCACCAACTTGCGCTCAATGACGCGCTTCATTTCAATTTTATAGGTCACCAGATTGCTTGTAGGCAGTATCTGTCCGGTGAACTTAACCTCCCCGGATCCCAGGGCACGACCTCTGCCGGGATTACCGCGCCATCCAAGGAAAAAGCCGACCAGCTGCCACATGGCGTCGAGGCCCAGGCAGCCTGGCATCACGGGGTCACCTGGGAAGTGGCAATCAAAAAACCACAAGTCTGTGTGGATATCGAGCTCGGCCAATATCATGCCTTTGCCCACCTTACCGCCATCGCTATTGATCTCAGTGATGCGATCAAGCATCAGCATGTTATCAATGGGTAGCTTGGCATTGCCAGGGCCAAATAAATCACCCATGCCGCAGGCGACTAACTCATCTTTGGCATAGGAACTCTTGGGGGTAAATACAAATTCTTCGCTCATGCGCGTAGGGTACCTTGGAGCGATGTGAGTTGCACTCGCTTTCCTTGATGGAAAGGGAGGATGTCACAATTGAAGCTTCCTTTGACGGCGGGCATTAGTTAACACCGGTGCTGTAACATTTCGTCACAAACTTGTAATACGCTGGTAGTGAAACCAATAGAGCATTAAAGCTCGGCGCCAAGGTCTTCTAAGGTTAATGCTCAGCGAGCTCTGGGAATGTAGATGGCAACAATAACTCCCGTCCTTTTATGCGGCGGTGTCGGAAGCCGGCTATGGCCGATTTCGCGCCAAGGGAGACCGAAGCAATATCTAAATTTGATCGGTGAAACCTCGATGCTGCAGCAAACGCTGACGCGCATTGAGTCACTCGTACAAACCTCACCCATCATTGTCTGCAATGAAGAGCACCGATTTCTGGTAGCGGAGCAGCTGCGGCAATTGGGTTTAGCCTCTCCGACGATCATTCTGGAACCCGAAGGCAAGAATACGGCGCCTGCTATTGCATTGGCAGCGATTGCAGCCGCGGCATCGGATCCTGAGGTCAACCTTTTGGTGCTGCCAGCCGATCATTACGTCGGTAAGCCTGCAGCGCTGATCGCCGCAATTGGAAAAGCCTCGTCTGCCTCGAGCCAAGGCAAATTGGTCACCTTTGGACTTGTGCCATCGCGTCCCGAGACTGGCTATGGATATATCAAGCGGGGTGAAGCGCTTGCGGCTGACGTTTCGGTCCTTGAGCAGTTTGTTGAAAAGCCCGATCAGCCGACAGCGGAGGGCTATATCGCCTCGCGAGATTACGTTTGGAATAGCGGCATGTTCATGTTCACTGCGGCGCAATTTTTGGCGTCGCTATCTAAATTTCAGCCGGAGATGGCCCAAGTCTGTGAGCGGGCCATGGAGCAAGCTGAGCGTGATATGGACTTTATTCGTCCCGATGCTGAAGTCTTTGCAAGCTGCCCATCGGACAGTATCGATTATGCCGTGATGGAACATACGCCGGAAGGCGCTGTTGTCTCGCTCGATTGCGACTGGAGCGATATTGGGGCTTGGTCTGCTCTTTGGGAAGCTGGTGATAAAGATTCCGCGGGTAACGTCACCCAGGGCGATGTGGTGCTCAATAAGACCGAGAATAGTTACGTCCGGAGTCAGTCACGTTTAGTGACCACAACGGGCGTTAGTAACTTAGTGGTGGTTGAAACGGCGGATGCTGTCATGGTGGCCGACCGGCACTCGGTTCAGGACGTTAAAGACATTGTTCATTCACTAAAAAGGGCAGACCGCAGTGAGGCAGATGTCCATCAGCGTGTATTTAGACCTTGGGGCTCCTATGAGTCATTGACATCGGGTGATGGGTTTCAGGTTAAACGCTTAATCGTTAATGCAGGGCAGCAATTGTCACTGCAACTGCATCACCATCGCGCGGAACATTGGGTGGTTGTTCGTGGAACCGCTAATGTAGTCAATGGCGATAGCGAGTATCTTCTATCGGCAGACCAATCAACATATATACCACTTGGTGTTAAGCACCGACTCGGTAACCCCGGTCCTGAGGTGCTAGAACTGATAGAGGTGCAGTCAGGGTCTTACTTGGGAGAAGACGATATTGTTCGCCTTGATGACGCCTATGGACGCTGATCATTGCTCAATTAACATAGTTTGGAGGTCAAAATGATTCAAAAATGTTTATTCCCGGTCGCCGGTTACGGAACCCGTTTTTTGCCAGCGACTAAGAGCACGCCTAAGGAAATGCTCCCCGTGGTAAATAAGCCTCTCTTGCAGTACGGCGTGGAAGAGGCGCTTGAGGCCGGTATGTCCAACTGTGCTTTCGTTACGGGACGCGGCAAACGCGCCATTGCGGATCATTTCGATATCTCCTACGAGCTCGAGCACCAAATTTCTGGCACTTCAAAAGAGAAGTACCTTGAGGGCATTCGAAATATCATTGAGAACGGCGTGTTCACTATGGTGCGCCAGCGTGAAATGAAGGGGTTGGGGCATGCCATTTTGACGGGGGAGCCGCTTATTGGTGATCAGGCGTTTGGTGTCCTTCTCGCCGATGATATGTGTGTCAATCAAAGGGGTGCTGGCGTGTTGGCACAAATGTCGGAGCTCTACAATCAGTTCCGCTGCTCTATCGTCGCCGTCATGGAAGTGCCCGAGAATCAAATCAGCGCTTATGGCGTGATCTCGGGCGAGGCGATGGGCGATCGACTTTACAGAGTCGATAAAATGGTCGAAAAACCCGCTCCAGAAGACGCGCCCAGCAACTTAGCGGTAATTGGCCGCTATATACTAACGCCCGATATTTTCGACATTATTCGTGAGACGCCTCCGGGTCCTAATGGCGAGGTGCAAATTACCGATGCGCTTCAGACACAGGCTAATAAGGGCTGTGTAATAGCATTCAAATTTGAAGGTCAGCGCTTTGATTGCGGTAGTGTTCCGGGTTTTGTCGAAGCGACGAATTTCGTCTACGAAAATTTCTATTGAGCTGATCCCCTGGTGAGCTGTTTGTAAGGAGGGCCCCGTGCCAGAACCGATTCGTTGTTTTAAATCCTATGACGTCCGCGGGCGCATTCCCGATGAGCTCAATGAGGACATCGCCAAGCGGATAGGTCGGGGCTACGCTGATGTTATTGAGCCCGGCACTGTCGTAGTGGGTCACGATATTCGTCTCACCTCGGAATCCATAAAGGCGGCCTTAATCGACGGCTTGAGAGAGCAGGGCGTCGACGTCTTTGACATCGGCCAGTGTGGCACTGAGGAAATCTACTTCGCCACGTCTCAACTCAAGGTTGGTGGCGGCATCTGCGTAACAGCGAGCCACAACCCAAAAGACTACAACGGCATGAAGTTTGTACGTGCTGAGTCACGACCCATTTCGGGTGATTCGGGATTAAAAGAGATTCAAGGCAGAGCGGAAGCCAACGACTTCAGTCCTGCCGCGACTCGCGGCGGTTACGATGCAGTCGATACTAGCGAGGCGTACAAGGAGCACTTACTCAGTTACGTCGATATCGACTCGTTGAAGCCGCTTAAGATTGTCTGTTCGGCCGGTAACGGTGGCGCGGGCCGAGTGGTAGATCTTCTCGAGCCCCACCTGCCTTTTGAGTTCATCAAGCTACATCACGAGGCCAATGGCAACTTCCCCAACGGTGTGCCCAACCCTATGTTGGAAGAGAATCGTGTCGCCTCAGCCGCGCTGGTCCGCGAGACGGGTGCGGACATGGGCATCGCTTGGGATGGTGACTTTGACCGATGCTTCTTCTACGACCACGAAGGTAACTTCATTGAAGGTTATTACGTTGTTGGGTTGCTAGCGTCAGCATTTCTTGCGAAGTCGGGCGATCAGATCGTTGTCCACGATCCGCGCCTGACATGGAATACCATCGATATAGCCAAGGTTGCTGGCGGATACGCTGAACAGAGTAAAACCGGTCACGCCTTCATCAAGGAAACAATGCGACGCGTCGATGCCGTCTACGGCGGTGAAATGAGCGCGCACCATTACTTCCGAGACTTCGCCTACTGCGATAGTGGGATGATTCCGTGGTTGTTGGTTGCTGAGATCATGTCCACCACCCGCAAATCGCTGGCATCTCTGGTTGAAGAGCGCACCAAGGCATTCCCGTGCTCGGGTGAAATCAATCGTAAGGTTTCCGATGCGCAGACGCTGATTGCCAAGGTTGAAGCCTTGTATGCGGATGGGGCAAACACCATTGAGCACATGGATGGCTTAAGTCTGAGTTACGATGACTGGCGCTTCAATCTCCGCATGTCGAATACCGAGCCTGTGGTTCGGCTGAACGTTGAAAGTCGTGGTGACGAAGCACTGATGGTAGAGAAAACTCAGGAGTTATTGGCAATTATCGACGCGGCTTAGCGACGCTATCTCACGACGTCACTGACAGTTTTCAGCTGCGTAAGAAGCCACTTAATTAGCTACATCAATAGCGACTTACCTTGGGAGCTCATCAGTCATTTCCGAGAGCGCCTTTGGCCAGTCATTTGACCTCTTTGACACATCCTCCTAGCCTCAAGGTATCGCGTTCATTTCACGTTCGCTTGTTGAGGACCCTGACACATGGAAATTAGACCGTTCAAACCGTTTGGATCCGTCAGCGCGCTTACCCTGGGCGGTGGTGGTCTGGGTCAGGTTTGGGGTGAGACATCCCGCGAAGAGGCTGTGGCAACGGCCCGTTTAGCAGTCAAGCAGGGTATTACACACTTTGATATGGCACCCATGTACGGTCGTGGCGAAGCTGAGACTGTGATCGGGCAGGCCTTCAAAGGCATGGATACCTCTGGCTTTCGGTTTACCACCAAGTATCGCCTTGGCCATGTCGAACCTGAGAATACCTACGACAAACTGAACGCATCGCTGACACGCTCGCTGCACACGATGGGTATTGAGCGTGCTGACCTGTTCTTTCTGCATTCTCAATTGATCGAAGATGGACACGTGCTATCCCATCACAACGAGCTTCGCGACCGTATAGCCACGCCTTTGAAGTACTTCATGGAATCGGTGATCCCGGCATTCGAGCGCCTGCAAGCCGAGGGTAAAATTGGCGGTTGGGGTTTCGCGCTTGGCCAGCAGTCAGCGCTTGAGTCTGTTATTGCATCAGAGTCACCACCGACCGCAGTGCAGTGCGTCGTAAACCCGCTGAACTCAGCCGGTAATATTGCCTATGTAACCGACTCATTTGACTGTCGATGCATTCTCGATGCCTGTCGCGCCAACAACGTACCTGCGCTTGCTATTCGCGCGGTGCAAGCCGGTGCTTTGACCTCCAAAATAGACCGTGAGCTAGCGGCAAGCGACCCTGACCAACTCGATTTTGATCGCGCAGTGAGGTTTCGTAAGTTGGCCGCGGAGTGGGGTCAAACACCGGCGAGGCTCGCACACCGTTATTCTCTGTCGATACCGGACTTAGGCTCGGTCATTTTGGGGGTAAAGAACCGAGAGGAGCTTCAAGAGTGTTTAGATGCAGAGCGTGACCCTCGATTGACTCCTGAGGAAATTGCCCTGGTTGAGGCTGCCTGTCAGTAAGTTTCAGTTTTTCATTCTGTAAGCCACCCTATAAAACTTCATTGCTCTTGGTAACTAAGCCGGCTTGACCGAACTTCGCAGTCAACGTAGCTTAACGAGCTACTTTGCAAAAACGGCTTAAACAATAGATGGGGCGCAGCGGGCTCAAGTAAAAAGAGCGCCACAGGCTCAAAACTCACTCTCAGGAGATTCATTATGGGTAACGCATACATTGTCGATGCATGCCGAACACCTCGAGGTATAGGAAAAGTGGGCAAGGGCGCCCTCGCGCACCTTCATCCTTCTTATCTTGGTTCAACTGTGCTCAGCGCAATGGCTGAGCGGAACAATCTCAATACCTCAGAGGTTGACGATATTATCTGGGGAACGTCATCGCAAAGCGGGAAGCAAGGTGGTGATCTCGGTCGTATGGCGGCACTGAATGCCGGCTATGACGTGCGTTCCTCGGGTGTAACGCTAGATCGTTTCTGCGGTTCTGGCATCACGACTGTCAATCTTGCGGCGGCTCAGATCATGTCCGGGATGGAAGACCTGGTCATTGCTGGTGGCACCGAGATGATGAGTTACCACTCGCAAACCGGCGATCCAAGTAAGCCGCCGATGATTGATTCGGGCAATCTGCACTTGCGTGAAATGCACCCGCAATCACAACAGGGTGTCTGTGCAGACGCGATTGCTACGCTGGAAGGTATCGATCGTGATGCAGTAGATAACCTAGCGTTGATGAGCCAAGCTCGAGCAGCTCGCGCTATTGCAGAAGGTCGCTTCGACAAGTCACTGATTACCGTTAAGAACCCTGATGGATCTGTTGCGCTTGATCACGAGGAGTTCCCTCGTCCCGAGACCACCAAAGAAGGGTTGGCTGATCTTAAAACCGTATTCAGTGTCGTCCGTGACGTTCCTATCGACGAGGACGGCACAACCTACGGTGCGTTGATTCAGCGTCGCTACCCTGAAATCACCCAGTTCAACCACATTCACCATGCGGGCAACTCGTCGGGTGTTGTGGACGGTGCAGCGGCACTGTTGCTCGCTTCCGAGTCCTACATGGAAAAAACCGGTATGACACCTCGTGCGCGAATTGTTGCGACAGCAAATATGGGTGATTGCCCAACACTCATGTTAAACGCACCGGTGCCCGCAGCCGAGAAGGTACTCGCGAAAGCGGGACTGGCGAAAGACGACATCGACGTGTGGGAGATCAACGAGGCATTTTCAGTTGTAGCAGAGCGCTTCATTCGTCGACTCGATCTTGATCGTGAGAAGGTGAACATCAACGGTGGAGCCATGGCCCTGGGTCACCCCATTGGTGCCACAGGTTCAATTCTGGTGGGCACTGCGATGGATGAATTAGAGCGTCAGCAAGGTCGCTTTGCCCTGATCACCATGTGTGCCGCTGGTGGTATGGCACCCGCGATCATCATTGAGCGCGTCTAACTAAAAACTCCAGATACAGCCCGGCCTAGCCGGGCTTTTTTTTGCGTGTTTGTTTTAATTTATTTCAAAAAGAAAAGCTGGGCTTAGCTAATTCGCATTGGTATAGGGCGACAGGTCAGTGATTTCGCATTAGCCGAGGGCGATGCCTCTGCGATTACCCGACCATAGGAGTAAGTCCTCCCGCTGTTTTAGCAACTCATAAAACTCAGAGGCACCTTTGTCTTGGAAAAGTTTAGCTATTGGCTTCACGCCACGCGGCCGCTAGGGCTGCAGTCGAAGCATCAAGATCATCAAGCCCTTCACCACTTTCAAGCGTTGCCAGAATCTGCTTTCCAATGATTTTACCGAGTTCAACACCCCATTGATCAAAAGCGTTTAGCCCCATCAAAACCGACAGGAAGTAGGTCTTGTGCTCGTAGGCGGCGATAAGCGCACCGACGGTTTGGGGATTAATCGATTCCATGACCAGCGTACTGTGCGGGTGATTACCGGGTATCTCAAAGTGAGGTGCTAGCTCGCTGGGCAAACCTTTATCTGCAGCGAGCGCCTTTGACTCTTCTGCACTTCGGCCAATCAAAAATGCGCGGCTCTGTGCAAGCCCGTTCGAGGCGAGTTTGCGGTGTGCGTCTTTATCCACGTCGCCATTGGTTAACGGCAAGACAATATCCGCGCTGAACCGTCGATTTCCCTGGTGTAACAGCTGGTAATAGGAGTGTTGGCCAATAGTCCCGGCGGATCCCCACAGCACTGGCGCTGTTACTTCATTTATAGCCTGTCCATCGAGAGTTACCCGCTTACCGTTACTTTCCATGGTGAGCTGCTGCAGAAAGTCGGCAAGATGCTTAAGTCGCTGCGAGTAGGGCAGTACAAGGTGTGTCTCGGTGTTTAGATAGCGCGTATTCCATAGCTCGAGAAGAGCCATCATCATCGGCATATTCTCTGTACACTCAGCTGCGCGCGTGTGTTCATCCATCGCCTTGGCGCCAGCGAGGAAGCTCGCAAACGTGGACCAACCAAAACCTAGCGCGATCACCAGGCCAATTGCGGACCAGACTGAATAACGACCTCCCACCCAGTCCCATATAGGGAAGCAGGCGTCTTCGCCGATACCAAACTCGGCAGCAGCGGAGAGGTTGGTGGTGACGGCAAACACGTGCTGACCAAGGGAGCGCTCAGACACCCCACTATCGACAAGCCAGGACCGAGCGCGCTGGGCATTGGTGAGTGTCTCTTCGGTTGTAAAGGTCTTGGAGCAGATGACGAGGAGCGTGGTCTGCGGATTAAGGTCGCGCGTCACCACGTCCAGATCGTGAGGGTCAACGTTGGATATGAAGTGGGTCTTGAGCTTTGGCGAGGCATCATCCAATGCACGGCACACCATCCGCGGGCCTAGGTCTGAACCGCCGATACCAATGTTAATGACGTCCGTGAAACACTGACCTGAGGCACCAACGTGATCGCCTGAATGGATGGCCTCGGTGGCCGCGCGCATTCGTCTGAGCGTTGCAGTTACCTCACCCGCCAATGCGGGCAACGCATCTTGAGCCGTACCACGCAACAGTGTGTGCAGGGCCGCGCGCACTTCGGTGATGTTGACCTCACCACCTGTGATTAATCGCTCGTAGGCGCCTGCGAGATCCGCGCCTGCCGCGGAGGCAGCTAGCGCCCCAAGGGCTTGCTCGTCGATCATTTGCTTTGATGCATCCAGCGTCAAGCCCGCGCCTGTGATGGTTAGTTGGGAAACGCGGTCCGAGTTTTGGTCGAGGAAAGTCGCTACAGATTTTGGGCGAAGTCTTTCCGCCTCTGATAGCAGGATAGCGTGGTCACTGCTTTGTAGCATGGGTTAACTCTCCCGAGAGATAGAAAATTCGGCCAGTTTCTCGAGGCTTACTTTAGCTGGGCTTGATGACAGTTCTGCAAGTGCCCATGTCACTCGTTCACAGTGCTCAACGGCGGCCTTACGCGTTTCGCGAATGCCACCAGAGCCCTCGGCGAGTGCGATAATCTCAGCGAGTCGGTCAGCAGACTTAGTGCGCAGCGCATCAGCGATCAATGCGGCCTCATCGCACGTGCCGTGACTCATGGCATGAATTAACGGCAGTGTCGGCTTTCCTTCATTGAGATCATCACCCACATTTTTGCCGGTTGTCTCAGGGTCTCCCTCATAATCGAGCACGTCATCGATTAACTGAAAAGCAATGCCAAGATTAAGACCAATGTCGTGCATTCGTTGGAGGGTTTCGTCGCTCTCGCCACTGAGCATCACCGCGCCCTCGCAGGCAGCAGCAAACAGAATGGCGGTTTTTCGGGTGATGACGTCAAAGTACTGTTCGCGCGATGTATCCGGATCGCCCGCGCGCACCAACTGCATAACTTCACCCTCGGCAATCAGATTGGTCACATCGGCCATTAGTTTCAGCACGCGCATGTCATCTAGCTGAACCATGAGCTGGAATGCGCGCGTGTAGAGAAAGTCACCAACGAGCACGCTGGGCGCGTTTCCAAACTCACTGTTAACCGTCGGGCGACCGCGTCTGAGCGTTGAAATATCCACGACATCATCGTGCAGCAACGTGGCGGTGTGAATGAATTCGATGATGGCCGCAAATTTGATGTGCTTTTCAGTCACCTCGCCCACAGATGCAGCCGCTAGTAACGCCAGCAGGGGGCGCAAGCGCTTACCGCCGGCGTCGATTATGTATTGCCCGACGTTTTCGACCATGTCGACATCTGAGTGCAGCTGGTCAACGATGAGCGCGTTTACTTTGGCGAACTCAGCCTCAACACTGGCTCTTATTTCACTTATCACAGGACTATTATCACTGGGTCGCTAGGGGTCCTTTTCGAGGCGAGGCGGGATTATAAGATGTCGCCGTCTTTGTTGTCACGAAGTGGGATATTCACCCTATCTTCGCCTTGCGTCAGTCCAGTAAACCACGTATTCTCCGCGCCCTTGTTTGTGATCAACACTCGAGTGCCTACGCTCTGCCCCGTCTCGGCGGTTTTCACACAGCGAGCAGGCTAACTGGAAGGAAATACACATGTACGCAGTAATTGTTAGCGGTGGAAAGCAGCACCGCGTTGAAGAAGGCGAAGTCCTCAAGCTCGAGAAGCTTGAAGTTGCTACGGGCGAGTCGGTCGAATTTGACCAGGTACTGATGGTTGGCGAAGGTGCTGACGTAAAAATTGGTGCACCGGTTGTGGAAGGTAGCTCGGTAACTGCTGAAGTCGTGAGCCACGGTCGCCACGAAAAGATTAAGATTGTGAAGTTCAACCGTCGTAAGCACTACCGCAATGAGACAGGTCATCGACAGTGGTACACGGAAGTAAAGATCACAGGTATCAAGGGATAATCGGGGAGTAATCTAATGGCACACAAAAAAGCTGGTGGTAGTACTCGTAACGGTCGCGATAGCGAAAGTAAACGCCTTGGCGTCAAGGCCTTCGGTGGTCAGGTAGTCTCAGCCGGCAGCATCATCGTTCGGCAGCGTGGCACTAGGTTCCACGCCGGCGCTAACGTTCGTGTAGGTAAAGACCACACGTTGTTTGCAACAGCAGACGGTAAAGTTGAGTTCTACACAGGCGGACCGCAAAATCGCAAGCAAGTTCGTATTGTGACAGGCTGATAGCAGCACAGTTTTCGGAAAAGCCCTGTCAGTCGACGGGGCTTTTTTTTTTGGTTCACGGCTGATGTTTGAGAGAGAACTCACGGGAGTGACGCGTGAAATTTGTCGATGAAGCAGTAATTGAAGTTCATGCTGGTAAAGGCGGTAACGGCTGTGTCAGTTTTCGGCGTGAAAAATATATCCCTCTCGGCGGCCCGGATGGCGGTGACGGTGGCGATGGCGGCAGTGTGATTCTCGAGGGAAGCGCATCGCTTAATACCATGGTCGACTATCGCTTCACTCGAAAGTTTCGTGCTCAAAGCGGTGAATCCGGTCGCGGCCGTAATTGTACTGGCAAAGCGGGTGAAGACATTGTACTGCCGGTGCCACTGGGTACGACCATCATTGACGAAGAAACCGACGAGATACTGGGTGATATACAAGCGGCGGGTGACCGACTGGTCGTGGCGCAGGGCGGTTTTCATGGCATTGGCAATACGCGTTACAAATCGAGTATCAACCGCGCACCCCGACAGTTTTCCGAGGGAACGCTAGGTGAGTCGCGCACCTTAAAACTGGAGCTTAAGGTGCTGGCAGACGTCGGCCTTTTAGGGCTGCCCAACGCTGGTAAGTCGACATTGATTCGTGCCGTATCGGCAGCGAAGCCCAAAGTCGCCGACTATCCCTTCACCACGCTGGTGCCCAATTTGGGAGTCGTGAAAGTCGATGCCTACCGTTCCTTCGTTGTTGCGGATATCCCAGGATTGATTGAAGGCGCCTCGGATGGCGCAGGCTTGGGTATTCGCTTTCTAAAGCACCTCACACGCAACCGTATTTTGCTTCATCTGGTCGATGTCGCGCCTTTTGATGAGAGCGATCCAGTGGAGCAGGCGCTATCGATTGTGCGCGAGCTTGAACGTTTCAGCCCAACGCTTGCAGCCCGACCAAGATGGCTGGTGCTGAATAAGATCGATCTCATTGATGAAGACACCTTGGCTTCGCGGCGTGAAGCGATACTCGCGGCGCTTCAGTGGGAAGGCCCGGTTTATGAGATTTCGGCTATCAGCGGTCGAGAAACAGATCGTCTTAGCGGTGACCTTATGACTACCATCGAATATTTGAACGAGCAGGAAGCGGAAGATGAGGAGCTGAAGCTGCACGAACAGGACGTTCAGATGCAAATGCAAAGCGAAGCCCGCGAGCGCATTGAGTCACTGCGGCTCGAGCGGAAGGCGGTTCGTTTGGCAGCGCAACAGGACGATGATGACGACGCTGATGATGGCGATGTTGAGGTTGAGTACCGGAGTTGACAGAGAGCAGTCGCCAAGCACTCACTACCGCGCGCCGATGGGTCATCAAAATTGGTAGTGCCATCCTGACCGATAATGGTCAGGGGCTGAGTCACGAATTTATTCTGCGGCTTGCCAGTGATGTTATTGCGCTGCGCGAGCAAGGCCGGGAGGTCATTATTGTCTCTAGTGGTGCTGTGGCGGCAGGACTTGCGCGTTTGGGCTTGGACACCCGTCCATCTGCGCTCGATGAACTGCAGGCAGCGGCGGCCGTGGGTCAGTCATCGTTAGTGCAGGCTTACGAGGCGGCGTTTTCGCCCTCTGGTTACCTTTGTGCACAGATCCTGCTAAGCCACGATGATGTGAAATCGCGAGAACGCTACCTCAACGCACGTGCCACGCTTCAAATGCTATTGGATAAAGGTGTGATCCCTATCGTGAACGAGAACGATACGGTGGTGACTGACGAAATTCGTTTTGGCGATAACGACACTTTGGCGGCGCTGGTAGCAAATCTCATCGATGCGGACGCACTCTTGATGCTCACAGATCAGCGGGGCTTGTTTAATGCCGATCCGCGAGCTGTGTCTGATGCCATCCTGATTCAAGAAACGGACGCGCACGATACGTCGCTCGATGCCATGGTCTCAGAGGGCTCGACTTTGGGGCGCGGTGGCATGGTGAGTAAATTACGCGCGGCGCGACTCGCCGCGCGCTCTGGCGCACTGGCTGTTATCGCGGACGGCAGAGAGCCACAGGTGGTACGGCACATTGCTTATGGCGCGATCACCGGTACGCTCTTCACTACGGAAAAACAGCCTCAGTCAGCGCGAAAGCAGTGGCTAGCATCGCTTTTGTATCCCAAAGGTCAGCTGATCCTGGACGCGGGTGCCGTTAAAGGCGTTTCGCAGGCCGGTCGGTCCTTGCTTCCAGTGGGAGTCACGGCTGTGGCTGGCGACTTTTTGCGGGGTGACCTGGTCCGTTGCGTTGATTCTGACGGTGAGGAGATAGCAAGAGGCTTATCAAATTACAGCGCTACTGATGCAAAGAAGCTACTGGGTAGAGCATCAGCTGATATCGAGGCCATCCTTGGTTTTGGTGGTGAGGAAGAACTCATCCATCGAGATAACCTCATTACCACGCGATAGTGGATAGGATCTAATGACAACGCTTCTGGCTTACAGCACTGCTTTATTTATCGCCTCGTGGATTGGAGGGTGGTTGCCACGGCGCCTTGCCCTCACGCATGTGCAAACTCAGCTTGTGATGAGCCTTGTGGCTGGCTTGATGCTGGGTGTCGCCGGTTTACATCTGATTCCCCACAGCGTTGAACTCGGCCAGTCCATCGACCACAGCATGTATTTTGTCGTGGGTGGTTTGGTCTTTATGTTGTTGCTATTGCGTTTGTTTCACTTCCATCAGCACGACATTGCGACAGATGGTGAAGATTGCGCACACGTCAATGCTCATGATCATGCACACGCTCACGATCATGTATATCCGCCCCGCGACGTGGGCTGGATGGGTCTGTTTCTGGGGCTGAGCATCCATACCATTCTTGACGGGGTCGCGTTGGGTGCGATTCTCCGTGTGGAGGTGGGTTCACTGTTATTGCCTGGTCTCGGTGTGTTTGCAGTCATCTTGCTTCACAAACCGCTGGACGCGTTGTCGATCGAGACCATGATGCGCTTAGATGGCTGGGGCGAAAAACATCGGGTCATCGCTAACACGCTGTTCGCGCTACTCTGCCCGATTGCGGCGATCGTGTTCTATCTCGGATTCAGCGGACCGATTGCCAGTGTTCTCCCGGCGGCTCTCGCGTTTTCAGCAGGAGCCTTCATTTGCATCTCGTTGGCGGACCTCTTGCCAGAAGTCCAGTTCCACAGTCATGACCGTCTTAAATTGACGGCGAGTTTTACAGTGGGATTGCTAATCGCCCTGGCGTTGGGCGTCTTAGAGCCCCACTATCATCAATAGTCCATCGATCTACCAAATAAGTTCTCGAACTTTAGTTCGGATCTTCTTGCCGCTGAGTAACACACCTTTAAGAGTACCTATCGGCTGAGTTGCCACCTAGGCGAATAGCTTCTGTCTTGGTCACATCGACATCGTATTTGGGTGCCATCCAGCCGTTTAGCTGCTCGGTGACTAAGGTCGTTAGCACATCGATATGGGTAGCTGTCGCGTTGAGGCAAGGGATGTACTCGTAACGTTCGCCACCTGCTTCAATAAAGTAGTCGCGGTTTTCCATGCCGATTTCTTCGATGGTCTCTAGGCAGTCGGCCGAGAAGCCGGGGCATATGATTTGAAGTGACTTAACGCCTGATTCCGGTAGGCTCTGCAGTGTTTCGTCGGTGTAGGGCTTTAGCCACTCGTCGCGACCAAAGCGCGACTGAAACGTCGACATATAATCGTCTTCAGAGAGTCCCAGCTTGTCGGCAACAAGTCGCGAGGTCTTCATACACTGGCAGTGGTAGGGGTCGCCCTCCAGCAGGTAGCGTTTTGGCATGCCGTGGTAGGACAGCACCAATTTATCGGCTCGCCCGTGGGACTCCCAATGCTCGCGAATGCTATCAGCAATGGCTTTGATATAGGCGGGATGGTCGTGATAAGAGCTAACGAACCGTAAATCGGGTAGCCATCGCTGCCCCTGAAGCTCATTGGATAGTGCATCAAAGGTCGAGGCCGTCGTTGGGCCGCCAAATTGAGGGTATAGCGGCAGCATCACAAGCTGTTGAACCCCTTCCCTGAGAAGTGCTTGAACCTGAGAGCTGATAGAAGGCTGTCCGTAGCGCATCGCACCCTTAACAACAATATTGTCGCCCCACTGAGCTCGCAGCCGCTCCTTGACGCCGGCTACTTGATCTTCAAGGTGGTAGAGCAGAGGGGAGCCTCGGTCAGTCCAGACCTCGGAGTAGGCTTCCGCTGACTTCTTTGGACGAGTCGTTAAAATAAAGGCATGCAAAATCATCCACCAAAGTAGGCGGGGTACTTCAACGACGCGGGGATCCCAAAGGAATTGCTTAAGGTACGGGCGCAACGCTTTCGCCGTTGGTGCCTTAGGGGTCCCGAGGTTAGTCAGCAGCACACCAATTTTGGGCTGTGTTCCGTGGTCGTAATTCGACGCACCAGTAAATCGCATATTGGTTCCTGTGATCTTGCTGTGAGGCCTAGTCGATGCCTTACACACTACGCATGCCTCGTATTCGCGGATGCCATTCTAGCGTGTTATTCGATTTGACTCGCCCCGTTCAGCCGCCTATAAACCTGTGGACAAGAAAAATAGTTCTGGGAACCCACTATGAGCCTCACGTTTGACTCTGCACGCATTCCAAATCCTCATTTAACCGAGGACCACTTGGCCTGGCGGGATGCGCTCCGGCGTTTTATCGATAAGGAAATCATGCCTTTTGCAAAGGACTGGGATGAGGAGGGTCATATCCCCATAGAGCTTTGGCCCAAGGCTGCCGAGGTAGGCCTGCTCGGCGCCGGTTATCCAGAGCAATACGGTGGCATGGAAACCGACAGCTGGCACAACTGGATTATCAATGAGGAGCTGTCGCGCGTGGGCGTGGGCGGCTTATCGGCCTCACTCATGGTCCACGGCATTGGCCTACCCCCGGTTATCAATTGGGGTGCCGAGGAAATGAAGGCTGAGATCGCACCACCTGTGCTGCGCGGTGAATCTTGGATTTCACTGGGCATCACTGAGCCAGGTGGTGGTTCGGATGTTGCGAGCTTGAAAACCACAGCGGTGCGCGACGGCGACCACTACATTGTGAATGGATCCAAAACCTATATTACGGGCGGTATGCGCGCTAACTATGTATCCACCGCGGTGCGCACCGGGGGCGAGGGTGCGACGGGCGTTTCGATGTTGCTCATCCCAACCGACGCAGAGGGGGTGTCGAGAACGCCACTTGATAAAAAGATGGGTTGGTGGGCATCAGATACGGCCACCTTGTATTTCGACAATGTCCGAGTCCCCGTCTCAAACCTCATCGGGCAGGAGAATCAGGGCTTTAAAGTCATCATGACGAACTTCAATTCGGAGCGCATGGGCATGGCCGCCTCTATGGAGGCCTTTGGTCGCGTTTGCATGGAAGAGGCCGTTGCCTGGGCTACCGAGCGTCGAACTTTCGGCAAGCGTTTGGCGGACCACCAGGTTATTCGGCACAAGATTGCTATGATGAAGCAGAGGCTCAACGCGACTCAGGCGTACATTCGCATGTGTTACGAAGCCATTGAGGAAGGCGAGCCTAATGCCGGCGACATTGCGCTCTTAAAGGTGCAAGCGAGCGAAGTGATGGAGTTCTGCGCGCGCGAGGCCATGCAAATCCTTGGTGGCATTGGTTACATGCGCGGGAATCGCGTTGAGCGGATCTACCGCGAGGTCAGAGTCAATGCGATCGGCGGTGGCTCTGAAGAGATTATGAGAGATTTAGCGAGCCGTCAGTACGGGCTCTAAAAATAAGAAAGGTGAATGATATGAGTGCAACCGGCACGAGCTTGCAGAACTTTCAAGCCGACATCGATAAATGGATGTCGGAGAACGTCCCCAAGAAACCTGGCTTTCTGCTACCACTGACGTTTCTGGAAGTCGGCACTGAGCAGCAGCTGGACTACCTGCGCGAGTGGCAGCACACGTTATGGAGTGCAGGATTCCTCGGTATGCACTGGCCAACGGAATATGGCGGTCAAGGTGCTGACCCTGCCTATCAGGGCATCGTTGACAAAGCCTTGGGTACTCACAACGCACCGATCATTTTTAACACCATCGGTCTCAACTGGACTGGGCCACTGCTACTTGATGTTGGTACCGAGGAAGATCGAAAGCGTTACATCAAAAATATTCTGACGGGTGAAGAAATCTGGTGTCAGGGTTTCTCGGAGCCAGACCATGGCTCCGACCTTGGTAATGTGCAGACAAGAGCGGTTCGTGATGGTGACGAGTTCATCGTAAATGGCAGCAAGATTTGGACGACGCTCGGCAATTACGCGGACCACATGATTTTGCTGGCCCGAACCGATACCAGCACGACCAGAAAGTACGACGGCCTGTCGTTCTTCCTCGCCCCAATGAAAGTTGCCGGTGTTGAGGCGCGGCCCATTAGAAAAGTAACGGGTGAGTACGGCTTTAATGAGACTTTCTTCACCGACGCTCGGATTCCCGAATCGTGCCTGCTGGGCGATGAGGGTGGTGGCTGGCGTATGGCGATGAAGACGCTAGAGTACGAGCGGGGCGTGATCGCCGGTCAGGCCAGCGCCTACTCGATGCAGTCGATAGGTCTGGAAGACTTAATGGATGCCATGCACGACTTTGAGCGAGATGGTGCTCCCATTTTGGAAGACGCCATGATCCGCGATGAGCTCGTCAAACTGGCCATTGAGGCGAAGGCTAATTCGATTAGCGATCGGCGCGCGGGCATCCCTGCACTGAACACCGATTACCCCTTCGGCATTGCTCTATCGAACAAGTACCGTCACACCGAATATGCGCGGCGGCTCAAAATGATGGGTGCCCACGTTCAGGGCGCGCAAGGTGCGCTCTTTATGGACGACGATAAGGCGTATATGGGCGGATTTTGGCAGCGGGCATATTTTGCAAACTTTGGGACTACCATTGGTGGAGGTACCACCCAAATTCAAGCCAACATCATCGGCGAGCACGTGCTCGGCCTGCCCAAGTCGTAAGGAAGTCACGTGATGAGCACCATAATTGGAAGCAAGAAGATCGATTTTTCTGAAGAACAGGGCATGTTGCTCGACGTTGCACGCGAGTTTGTGAAGGACAAGTCGCCCGGTAGCGAGGTCAGGAAGCTACTGGAGAGCGAAGCGGGCTTCTCAGAGCCTGTCTGGAAGGAACTGGTCGATCTCGGGTGGACCGGCATTAACCTTCCGGAATCCGTTGGTGGTTCAGGGTTGGGTATCGCCGCTTTGATTCCCGTTGTTGAGTCCATGGGTAAAGGACTCATGGGTACGCCACTTGTGTCGACGGTGTTGGCGGCAGAGCTCATTCGCCGAGCCGGTGGTATTGCGGAGGAAGATGTACTCGAAGATATTTCCGGCGGCTGTGCTGCGACCGTTGCCTATCTAGACGGTAGCGACTGGGGTGGCGCCAATACGGGCGTCAGCGTTGATGAGAACGGTGTGCTGTCTGGTAGTAAGTTCATGGTGCCCGATGCGGCGCAAGCAACGTGGATTGCGGTTGTTGGGTCAGATGCAGCAGGTGACGCTCTGGTTGCGCTGGTGGCGGGCAGTCATGTCGCGGCGCAGGCGCAAGCATCCCACGCGTTGATTGACCTCACCAAGCGCGCTTCAACACTCGACTTCGCCGGAGTCAAAGCGCAGCGTGTGCTGTCAGGTGACAAGGTGGCATCGGCCATCCGAGATTATCTGCTAATTGGCGCGCTGTTGACGGCTGCAGAGGCGGTGGGGTCCACTTCCGCTTGTCTGGCCGGCATTGTTGATTACTTAAAAACACGAAAGCAGTTCGGAAAACTGATCGGTTCGTTTCAGGCGTTAAAGCACCCTACTGTTGATATCTATGTGGACATGGAGCACTCCCGGTCACTGGTCTATCATGCATCGAGCGAGATTGACGACGGTCCTCTGAGTACTGAGGCGGAAGTTGCCTGTCGCATGGCAAAAGCTAAAGCTTCAGACACCATCCAATATGCGGGTGATCGATCGGTGCAATTCCACGGTGGTTTTGGTTTTACCTGGGAGTGTGATTCGTCGCTCTTTATTCGACGCGCGGCCTGGAGCCAACAGCAGTTTGGTGACGCGATGCATCACCGGAAGCGTCTGGCACCGCTGTTGCTAGACAGCTAATACTGTAGCCAGAATTTTAGCGTTCGTTCAGGTCCAGACTGGGAGCGGGCTTTCACCTCTGCTCTGTCCTTTTTTGCCGTTGCCATGATGATGTAGCCAAAAGGCATCATGACTCGGCGATCTGCGCTCAGTCCTGTCTAACCTTTTTAAGACGCTTAATGGGTCTGAAGCATGGCGGGCCTCGTAACCCTTGCCATGAATGAATCGAAGGTCATCCTGGTCCTCGCCGACCAACTAAGTCTTAATCAGCCGGCTTTAAAGCAGGCAGAGCCAGGGCGCGACATTATTTTCCTTGCCGAGGTTGCCGAAGAGGCTACTTACGTACGTCATAACCGACACAAAATTGCGCTCCTGTTTTCTGCCATGCGTCATTTTCGCCTTGAACTTGAGGCGCTGGGACATACGGTCCACTACGTAACGATCGATCAGGGTATTTCAAGTTTGGAGGAGGCTGTTCGAGGTATTGTGGAGCACGGCGCCGTCAGTGAAGTCGTTGTCTGTGAGCCGGGAGAATTTCGCCTCGTGCATCAGATGCGGAATGCATGGTCATCCTCGCTTTGTGTACCGGTGACAGTCCTTGAAGATGATCGATTTCTGGCATCCCATGAACACTTCCAGCTCTGGGCTCGCGGCAAAAAGCAGCTTCGTATGGAGTTCTTTTATCGCAAGATGCGCGAGCGCTACCAGCTGTTAATGGATGACGGCCAACCCGCCGGCGGCAGGTGGAACTATGATGCCGTTAATCGTTCGGGCTGGCGTAATCAGCGGGAGATTCCAGCGCGCCCTGACGTGCCTGTCGATGACATCACAACAACCGTGATTGCTGAGGTTAATCAACGGTTCCCCAACCACCCCGGCGATCTGAGCCAGTTTCGACTGGCAGTGACCCGAAGTGAGGCAGAGCGTCAGTTCGATTGGTTTGTAACTTATGCGCTAGCAGATTTTGGGACGTATCAAGACGCGCTGGTTGACGAATCTCCCTGGGTCTTCCACGGCTTGATCTCCATGTACATCAACTGTGGGCTGCTTGAGCCACTGGCGGTTTGTCAGCGCGTTGAGATCGCTTGGCGAGAGGGTGACTGCTCGCTCTCTGCTGCGGAAGGCTTCATACGGCAGGTATTGGGGTGGCGCGAATACATACGCGGCATTTATTGGTTACTGATGCCCGAGTACAAAACCCGAAATACATTGAGTGCAACGCGTCCGCTGCCTGATTTTTTCTGGGACGCGAATACCCATATGCGCTGCTTGAGTCGTGCAATAGAACAATCGCTCGATCATGGCTATGCCCATCACATTCAGCGCCTGATGGTGATTGGTAACTTCGCACTCTTGGCAGGTCTCGATGTCATGGAGGTCTGTGACTGGTATCTCGGTGTCTATGTGGACGCGTACGAGTGGGTAGAGCTACCCAATACCCTCGGCATGGCCTTGTATGGCGACAATGCGGTTATCGCAAGTAAACCTTACGCCGCCAGTGGTAAGTACATTCAGAAGCAGGGCAACCATTGTCAGCAGTGCCGTTACAAACCATCTAAGACCACCGGCCCCGACGCCTGTCCCTACAATAGTCTCTATTGGCGGTTTATCGACCGCCATCTAGATACTTTCGGCAGCAATCCCAGAATGGGCTTGATCGCCGCCAACTGGCGTAGGCGCGACCCAGAAGAGCGGGCGGTGATTGTGCAGTGGGCGGATAAAATGATTGAGGAGTGGGTCTAGCTACGGCTTTTTCTTCAATGTGTAACGACGGCCTGAGCAACGTTTCGAGCAATACACTACTGAGTCCCAGTTCAGCTTCCACTTCGCACGCCAAGCGAACGGGCGATCACACACAGGGCAGACTTTGGTGGGTAGATCAGGCTTTTTCACTATCGATAGGCCAATCTGCTGCGTCAGTGATGTAGTCGGGTTGAAGAGGTCGAACACCGCCCCACTTGGCCACAAAAATGCCGTTTGGATCATGCTCAGCCGTTTGCTTCTCTAGATTGAAATGACGTCCACCTCGGGGATCGCTTCCTACCCCCGCAATGTACTGCCAGTTCCCATAGTTGCTTCCGACGTCATAGTCGATCAAGTGTTTTTCAAAAAAGGCTGCTCCGAACCGCCAGTCACCCCGCAATTCGTTGATAAGACAGCTTGCCGCTATTTGACGACCCCGGTTGCTCATCCAGCCGGTGGCTACCAACTGTCGCATCAGGGCATTGACGATGGGGTAGTTGGTGTCACCCGCGCACCAGCGTGCGAAATTGCGTGGCTCGAAGGAAGATCGTCGCGGCTTGCCCGTTAACCCCGAAAGCAGGAATAGTGCCTTACCATCAACCTCGGCGCGCCAGTAGAAGAATTCGCGCCACAACAATTCGAAAAACAGCCAATACGTGGACTCGTTGGAAACTTTACTTTTCTCGAAGTCAAAAATGGTATGAGCTACCTCACGAATCGATAGATTACCGTTGGCTAGCCAGGGGGAGAAGGTGCTTGAACCATCAAATCCATCCAGGCAATTACGCGTCAGTTTGTACTGTGTGATGGATTCGTCGTCCCAGATAAATTGCTTAACTCTACGCAGCCCTGCCCCGCGACCTCCGGGGAGGGGTAAGCCAGGATGCGGCTTGTGCACGGAGGGTGGGATGGCGTCGAACTGTGCCGAGGGTGGCGGTGGAAGTTGTTCTGGTGCTGCCGTTGGACATTTGACGTTCAATTTTTCGACCTTTCGTCGGAAGGGGGAGAACACCTTTGGCAGGTCTTTCAGTGGTATTGGCAAGTCAGCTTCAGTGAATAAGGTATTACCGCGATGGATTTGAATGGGGATATCCAGTTTTCCCACAAGATAGGCGACGGATTGCTTTTCTTCCCAGCCCGGATGATCACTGACGCTGACTTCGGTGATGCCGTAGCGCTCGACGAGGTGCGGTATGACCAGTTCGGGAGATCCCTCCAGAACTAGAAGATCTTGACCGAGCGGCTGAAGTCCTCGTTTGAGCTCTATCAACGACTCACGCAAAAAACGATCTCGCTGCACACCGATACCTGTGAGGTTGCACCATGGCTTTGGCTTGGGCATGAGGAACAGGCATAGCAATGAGTCCGCGGCCGCATGGCTGGCGAGCGCGGGGTTGTCATTGAGCCGAAGGTCGGTTCGAAACCAGTGAAGATGACGCATGCAGAGAGACTTTGTGATCTCCCCTTACTTTACAAGAGGTCGAAGCGACTATGATGAGGGTCGAAACACTTCAAGTCGGACGTAGGCTCGACGCGCAACCAGGCTTTCTTTTGCATTTAGGGTGAATGCGAGTCTATTCTTTTCCGCGTGTTTCGCTTTGCAAAAAGCGAAGCGATGAAACGAGGTCAACAATCATAACTATATGAATGGATTAATTGAGAGGTTTTCTGCATGAGTTCACACGACACGCTACTCAGCCCTGCAACCGTTGGGGGACTCGAACTTAACAATCGTGTGGTGATGGCGCCTATGACACGGAATCAGTCGCCGGACAATATTCCAACGGACGATAACGTCGAGTACTACCGTAAGCGTGCCGCCGGCGGTGTGGGTCTAATCGTGACCGAGGGGACCTGTGTCGATCACATCGCGGCTAGCGGATACCCGGGCGTTCCTTATATTCACGGTGACGACCGCTTGGCGGGCTGGAAACGTGTTGTCGACGCGGTTCACGCCGAGGGCGGGAAGATTGCGCCTCAGCTTTGGCATGTTGGTGGCATGCGCAAGCGTGGTGTCCTCCCCGAGGGCGACGTCGATGGGTACGCCCCCTCCGGTATGAATGTTCCAGGTAAGGTCAACCGTCAGACGATGACCACCGCTGATATCGACGATGTGATAGCGGCCTTTGCCAAGGGCGCTCGTGATGCGCAGGCGGTCGGTTTTGATGCTTTGGAAATACATGGCGCCCATGGCTATTTGCTAGATCAGTTCTTCTGGGAAGGCACCAACCAGAGAGACGACGAGTACGGTGGCTCGATGGCAGAGCGCGGTCGTTTTGTATCGGAGATTATTGCTGCGTGTCGCTCCGAGGTCGGTAAGGACTTCCCCATTATTCTCCGATGGTCACAGTGGAAGCAGCAGGACTACACGGCACGTTTGGCAACAACAGGGGCATTGCTGGCTGACTTTCTCGAGCCATTGGTCGACGCAGGCGTCGATATTTTCCATTGTAGTCAGCGACGTTTCTGGGAGCCTGAATTCGAGGGTAGCGCTCTTAATCTCGCTGGCTGGGTTAAGAAGTTGACCGGCATACCCACGATTACGGTGGGTAGCGTCAGCCTTGACGCGGATTTCATTCCGGATCCTGGTGAGGTTGGCTTCAAAGCGGCTAAACCTGCGTCGCTTGACCGTCTCAACGAAATGCTGGATCGAGGTGAATTCGATCTGGTTGCTGTCGGCAGGGCGCTCATTGCTAACCCGGACTGGGTGCGAGTATTGGAGCGTGGCGATGTAAGTGGACTTGTGGCCTTTGAAAAGCCCATGTTGATGACGCTCGATTAGAAAGAGCGCCTCAAGTACTCGTTATAAAAAAGCTTCCCACATAAGGCTGACCTTCACATATGTCCCTCTCATACAGATACAGAAAGGCGTCTTCCAGCACCTTAAATATTTTTAAAAAAACAGCGGCTTATTATTTAAATATAACTAAAAAGAATGAATATTAAAATATTCATAAATATAAAGAAGAATTTACATTAATAATTTGTTACTTTTCGTGACTTAATGAGTAACATACGTCGTATCAGTAAGTAGAATATCTATTGGAGTACGACATCATGAGGGCGAAGTTACCCGCCATCCTCGAAATGGCCAGCACAACGATTACTTTCAGCGTGGTGGTTTCTGTTCTTTTCTATTCTGTGGGCGCCATGGCGTGACCCCTTCTGCGGTCACTACGAAACGCACTGTCTTTGTGGTCAGCGTAATGGTGATTGCGATCATCAGTGAACGGGGCCTTGCCTCAGCGTCGCGCAAGCCCCTTATTCGTCAGGTGTTTCATACGTATCTGATCGCCGCACAACACGGATAGAACCGAATTGTCTTCTTGTACAATTTCGATCTATTCATCGGCGTCTGACGACCCATAAAAGCGGGTGTGGGTGCTTGTTCGCTGACACTTGTTAGTTCTCTGCTGACTAGATCTTTTTATTCCATACCGCGTCGGAGAGTACAGACCCTGCGAGAGACACCATGCATGACCTCCATTTCCATTTGGATGACCCCATAAATATCGGTATTGTGACGGCACACGAATTCTGGAAATTACGATGCACAGTGTCCTCGGAATGCTCGCTATTGTCGCCTTCGCTTACGCACTGTCGTCGAATCGAAAGGCGGTGGCTTGGAAGACGATTGCGATGGCATTTGCTGTCCAGTTTATCGTCGGCGGCATCGCGCTCTTCACATCCTTGGGTAGCCGCGCCTTAAGCGCTGCCGCCAATTTGATCGGTTCACTGCTAAGCTACTCTCGCGCCGGCATTGATTTTATGTTCGGCCAGCTTGCAGCTTATGACGGTCCTGTTGGTTTTGTCTTTGCCGTCAACGTACTTCCTGTTGTGGTGTTCTTTAGCGCCTTCATCGCGGTGTTATATCACCTGGGTGTCATGATGTGGGTGGTACGAATCCTCGGTGGCGGATTGCGCCGCTTCATTGGCACCAGTCATGCTGAGTCTATGTCAGCTGCGGCGAATATTTTCGTGGGCCAGGCGGAGGCTCCGCTGGTCGTAAAGCCGTTTGTCCCTGCGATGACACGATCCGAGCTTTTTGCCGTCATGGTCGGGGGTCTGTCCACCATTGCCGGCTCTGTGATGGCCGGCTACGTGGCGCTGGGAATCCCGCTGGAATACCTTGTAACGGCCAGTTTCATGGCAGCGCCAGGTGGCTTGATGATGGCAAAGCTCATCGAGCCTGAAACAGGAACGCCCGTTGTCCCAAGGGCCGGTGACGACGCCACTACACCCCGTTACATCAATATCATTGATGCGGCTGCATCCGGTGCGCTGGATGGCCTTAGGATGGCTGCGGCGATCGCTGCGATGCTGATCGCCTTTGTTGCATTAATCGCTTTGATTAACGGTCTACTGCAGTACTTCGGCGCCTTCGTGGGCTTTGGGGACATAACGCTGGAGCTGCTCCTTGGCTACCTGTTGGGCCCGGTCGCTTGGTTACTAGGTATCCCATGGGTTGAGGTGTCTACTGCAGGGAGCCTAATTGGTCAAAAGCTGATCTTGAATGAATTCGTGGCCTACGTTGCCTTCTCCGATGTCAGTGAGCAGCTATCGCCCATCACAAAAGCGGTGGTGATTTTTGCTCTTTGTGGTTTCGCCAATTTATCCTCGATCGCCATTCTGCTGGGCGGCTTGGGTGCTATTGCGCCGAGCAGACGCGATGATATTTCTCGGCTTGGAGTCAGGGCCTTGATCGCAGCCACCTTGGCCAATCTGATGAGCGCCGCCCTGGCCGGCTTCTTTTTGTCGCTTCCAGGAGCTACCGGCTAATGGTTGATTCCGCACACCCTCAGTGCGCGGGCGAAAAACGAGAGGTTCCTCTGATTGATTATAACGCGGCTGAAGCGGACGAAGCCTTTTTTGAGAGCTTAATGCAGTACGGTTTTGCCACGCTGATATCGCATCCGTTGGATATGATGCGAGTTGATCGTATTTACGGCGCGTGGCGTGCTCACTTTGCTGAGGGAGTTGCCACTGAGTTCGTGATGGACCCCATCAGGCAAGATGGATATTTCGCGCTCGATCAGGCTGAAAGCGCAAAAGGGCAGGAAGTTCGCGACCACAAGGAATATTTCCAGTTCTATCAGTGGGGCCGTTGCCCCAGCCACTTGAAGCCCGATTTAGAAGCACACTTTGAAGACTGCCTTAAGTTTTCAACGACATTATTGCGTTGGGTTGCCCAACAGCTTCCCTCGGATATTGTTAGCCGGCTGTCCATGCCCCTCGAATCCATGATCGAGAACAGTGCGCAGACTATGTTGCGCGTTCTGCATTACCCGCCTGTAGAGTCGGACATTGAGTTGCCTAGAGCCGCGGCGCACGAGGACATCAATTTACTGACTATCTTGCCCGCCTCTGATGGACCCGGTCTCGAGCTTCAATTATCTGATGGGGAGTGGATCGAGGTCGTTAATCGGCCGAGTCAGGTGGTAGTCAATACTGGCGACATGCTTCAGGAAGCGACCGAGGGGTTTTTGCGATCTACAACACATCGCGTTGCCACATCCGATGAAGTGCAGGCCGCGAGTGGTCGAATGTCACTGCCGTTATTTTTACACCCAAGACCTGAGGTAACGCTCTCTTCGCGCTACACAGCAGGCAGCTATCTCGGTGAGCGTTTGCAGGAGCTCGGTGTTATCTAGCCCGATCCAGCCATTGCTGACCGGCGAGCCCCACCAAAATAATCATCAATCCAACAAGCGTGCTGCCTGCAATGGTTTCGTTCAGCACAGTCCCGATCAGTAGCAATGACAGCGGTGGCGCCAGAAAAATAAGGCTGCTGATGCGAAGCGGGTTGTCGGTGAGACGCATTGCATTCATCCAGAGCACAAAGGCAATGCCCATTTCAAAGAGACCAATATAGAGACCGCTGAGCAAGGAGCCCATGCTGACACTTGGCAATTGCCCCGCCAGCCCTGTGACGATCCACAGCACAGGTAGCGCGGCCGAGAAGTTTAGAAATAAGGCCACTTCCGGGTCTATATTGTTGGCATCAACGATGCGCGAATTAACGACCCAGGACAGACCCCAGATGACGGTCGAGAAAAGTGCGAGTGCCACACCTGCCGGTTGATCCAATTCCAACCTCCCGAGATCGCCATTTGTCGCAATGATAAGAATCCCGAGATAACTAAGAAGCGCCAGGCCTGTTTCGTACTTGGTGGGCAGTGTGCGCGAAAACAGGGAGGCAACGAGTGGTAGGGTAAGTCCCCAGGTGTAGTTGATGGCCATGGCGTCCTGTGCCGGCAACAGGTAATAGGCTGTAAACAGAATCCAATAATAAAAAGCGGGGTTGAGCAGTCCCAGAAGTAGGCAACGTAACATCAGGGCACTCTTCATCTCGCGCATCGATTTCAGGCTGCCCGCCACAATCACCCGAACACCAAAAAAGCACCATGACGCGGTCGTCGCCAGAGTAATCAGAGCCATCGGTGTATTGAACTCGAGCGCCCACTTAAACGCAGTGGCCATCGTGCTCCACAGACCTACGGCCGCTAGAGCATAGATCAGTGCACCTTGGTTCGATGCGGGTGTAGATGTAGGCATAAGTGAGGAGGCTGTATTCTCATGTTTGCAATGGCGTAGACTTTGCGCAGAGTTTACCCATGTCTGCAAGGAGTTAACGATGGGCCATATTAGCGACAATGTCACCTTAGATAATCCGGCCTTTGTTCACGAGTCAGCCTGGCTCTATGGGAAGGTCACCATTGGCCCGGGTGCATCGGTATGGCCAAACGTTGTGACGCGCGCAGAAACGTATGAGATTCGAATCGGCGCACGTACGAATATTCAGGACTTTGTCATGATTCACGTTGGAGCCGCATCGTCCACTATTGTTGGCGAGGACTGCTCCATCACGCATCACGCGACGCTACATGGATGCACCATTGGCGATCGCTGCCTTATTGGCATCAATGCGACCATCATGGATGGGGCCAAAATCGGCAACAACTGTATTGTTGCTGGGCATACCATCGTTACCGAGGGGAGTGAGTTTCCCGAAAACACCATCATTGCTGGGGTGCCAGGAAAGGCGGTCGCAAGTCGCGATTGTGGTGACGCCAATCTCGTGAATGCTAAGTTTTACAGCGCTATGGCGGAGAGCTATTCCAACGGCGAGGATCGATTATCAAAGGAAAAAGTTGACGAGGTTCTCAGCTCAATCGGTCAGTGAGTCTGGATTAAGGCTCAGATTGCACAAGTGCTTGCTCGAGTTGCATCATTGGCCCACCGTAAAAGACTAGTTGAAAGCCGATTTGTTGAGCAAGGTCTTTGCTTGCGCTGAACGGCGCCCGCTTCGGCAGTACACAATGACCTCCTCGTCCAGTTCGACACCCATGTTGAGCAAGGTATCCGGCAGGCCTTGGAGTGGGTGATTGAGCGCGCCCTCAATTGCGCCAGAGGCGCACTCTCCCTCGGAACGCACATCGACAATGACGGGTGCTTCTAGCCTTTGCTGAATCTCAGCAATATCGTTTCCAGCTTGCGCTGAGAGGCTGGGCGAGAAGAATACAAGGGCGCTAAGCAGCGCCCGCATGATTAGGCTGCGACCGATGTGTCCGTGCCCCGCGTTTCTTGCAATTCTTCTTCCAAGATCCATTCTTTTGCTGCCTCAAGTGCTTCTAGTCGCGTGACGTACTGCATATTAGCGGGTAAGTGATCTTCGACACCTAGCCCTTTCAGTACTTGCGCAACCTCTTGCTTGATACCGCAGGCGTACAAGCGTTTGCCAGCGTTGTGAGCATCGACAGTGATTGTTTCAACAGCTCGCGCTGCAGAAACATCAATAAACGGAACGCGGTGGAAGTCTAAAACAATCGCTCTGTGGTCGTTTCGTCCCACCCGCTCACGGACATGGTGTCCCATGTCTGCAGCGGCACCAAAACTGAGAGGACCGCCAAAGTCAAAGAGAGTGAGGTGATCGTCAACGGCCTCAAAAATCTCGGCTTCGGCTTCAGTCAGTGCGACCTCGCTACCATCACCTTCGCCGCTAACAGCTCTCAGCTGCTCATCGGCAATCTGTTTGACGAAGGCCAGCGCTGCGATGACCACACCTGCCATGACAGCCGTGATGAGATCTACAAAGACAGTGAGGCCGAGCACCAGCGCCATCAGCATGAGATCAAAGCGAGGTCCCTGATGCGCGCGCTTCAGGTAGGCAACGTCGATAATGTCGTAGCCAACCTTTACCAAAATCCCGGCTAGCACCGCATGTGGGATTTTTGCTGCGAACGGGGCAAGTACAAGAACAACGCCCAATAGCAATACGCTGTGCAACATGCCCGAAATTTTCGTACTGCCGCCTGTGCGGATATTGACGACCGTACGCATGGTCGCACCCGCGCCAGGAATGCCACCAAAAAATCCAGCGATTGCGTTGCCGATGCCTTGACCAACGAGCTCCCGGTTTGAGTTGTGACGGGTACGGGTCATGTTGTCGGCCACCAGAGAGGTAAGAAGGCTGTCGATTGCACCAAGCGCCGCGAGAATCGCAGCCGCCTCGAAGATGATGATCGCGGTATCTGCCTCAATGGCCGGTACAACAAAGCTGGGTAGACCTGTTGGGATGGCGCCTAAGATAGGAAGCCCTTCGATAAATAGTCCGATCAGTGTGCCGGTTACCAATGCAGCCAGTGGTGCTGGGATTATGCGTCCCCATGAGGCTGGCCAACTAAAGACCATAACGAGGGTAAGCACGCCCACGAACAATGCACCGAAGTGCGGATCCATGACAGCTATGGGCACCTCCATGAGCGCCGGAATCGTACCGCCACCTTGCGGCTCATGACCGAAGAGTCGCGCCAGCTGCAGCGCAATGATGATGCAGCCGATTCCACTCATAAAGCCGGAGACCACGGGGTAGGGCACCAGTCGGATGTATTGGCCAAAGCCCAGCAAGCCAAAGACAATTTGCATGATGCCCGCCAGAATTACGGTGGCAAAGACGAGCGATGGGTCGCCATTTAGTGAGGCGAATACGCCTGCAAACACCACAACCATGGGTCCTGTTGGACCTGTAATTTGTGAGCCTGTGCCGCCAAAGAGTGCTGCAAAAAAGCCAACGATAATCGCTCCGTAGACACCGGCGATAGGGCCCGCACCTGACGCCTCACCAAAGGCGAGTGCCAGTGGTAGCGCAACGACACCGGCGGTCAAGCCGCCGTGTAGATCACCGCGGAGATTACTCGTATCGAAAAACTTGCTGCTCATATCAATGTGCTCGCTCTGAATGGTTCGGTTTAACGGTGCTGTGTTTAATGAATCTGGGTTAGTAATTAATGTTGTTGATCAGCCTTCTGGCATAGCGGAGCTGTGGTGCTGAATGATCTTCCATGCACCGTCGCGTAACTCATAGGTGTAGTTGAACCGAGCCGATACGGTCGAGCCGTCGCCAAAGGTAAAGACATACACGCCGGCGTTAGTTGCCAGAGTGTCTGACAAAATGCGCGCATTCGACTCAGTGATAACGCCCTGAGGTTGTTTGGCGAGGAAGGCCACAAAGTAATCCCGAATTTCCGCGTGATTGTGACGAACTTGATTAGATACGGTTGGAAGTAAAACGGCGTCCTCCGCATACATGTTCGTCACAACGTCTGGGTCACCAGTTGCCAGAGCGTCATTCCAATCTCCGAAAAGTGCGATTACCTTTTGTTCGTCCACAGTGTTCTCCAAAACAGTTTAAAAAGGGGTAGCAACAGCCAGTCCGTGCTCCTCATTCAAGAAGACGAGGTTCGAAGTAAAGGCTAATCGAAAGTAATACGTTGTAATGTACGCGCGCATCCTATTGATCGGATGCGATAGTTGTTACTAATATACCAATATCTTTTGATAGTAAAAATCTATCACCCCATGCAAGGTCATTTCATGCAGCCAAAATTGAATGTCAGTCTGCGACAAATCGCCTACTTCAAGGCCATTGGCGAGGTTGGAAGTTTCCGCGGTGCAGCGGAGCGGCTGGGGGTCACGCAACCCACGCTGACGGCTCAAATAGCAACTCTCGAGGATTCCTTAGGCGTGAAATTGTTTGAACGAACCAGGTCTGGTGCGATCCCAACGGTTGAAGCGAGAGAACTGATACCGGTCTGTAACCGGATTCAGGAAGAGGTACAGAGCTTTGTCGATACTGCGCATGGCCTCACGGGCGGAGAGACCGGGACCTACCGTATCGGTGTCACTCCTACGTTGGGACCCTACTTGCTGCCTCAAGTACTGCCAGAGATCCACGAACGCTTTCAGGAGCTTCGATTGTTTGTGCGAGAGGGGGTCCCTGCAGAGCTGAGTCAGGATTTGAGGGGTGCAAAGCACGACCTCATCTTATCTACTCAACCGATTGCCGACGTGGGTCTTGAGATCAGTCCCTTGTTCAGGGAGCCCTTGAAATTGGTTCTACCCCTGGATCATCGCCTCGCCAATAAGGAAGTGATTAACCGTACTGACCTCGTAGGAGAGGAGGTACTGACGATTGACGAGCACCACCTGTATCACCGTCAGGTTACAGAGCTCTGCCAGACCCTGGGTGCCACGACACGCCGCGATTTTGAGGGAACGTCACTCGATACGTTGCGGCAGATGGTGGTGATGGGGATGGGAATTACCTTTCTGCCCTCACTGTATGTGGCCTCTGAGATTCGGGAGTCAGATCCGCTTCGCGTTACAGATGTTTTCGGGGTCAATATGTACCGAGATCATGCTTTAGCGTGGCGCAGCCGATCGCCCGCGCGCCCTCTGTTTCGCAGACTGGCTCAAACGATCCGTGAGCTGGTCCCCGCCACCGGAGCGAGTGATTTGCGACTCCTATATTGAACTGTGTTGGCTCAGGCATCGGATCCAGTCCCTCCTATATTGAAAAGCGACCGTTGAGATACGGTTTTTGTTTGGCCGCCTTCGCTTCATACTATTGAGATAGGAAGTGCGATAAATATTAAACAATTGGGAGCATCTGACATGGGCTATGCATCGACAACGCCACTCATCACTACAGCCGTTGAGGCGAATTGCCTGACTGTGGAATTCAATCGGCCTGATGCGCTCAATGCGCTGCGACCCGAGATGCTCTCGGAGGCCGCCCGCTTGGTAGAGCAGTCGAGTGATGATCCCGAGGTGAAAGTGATTGTGTTGCGAGGTGCTGGTCGCGCCTTTTCGGCCGGAGTCGATTTGAAGGTGTTGCAGGGCATAAAACCAGAGGGCGGGATCATTGGTAATGTCTTTGACGAGCCTGCGGCGCGTCTAGCTGCGGCGATTCGAGATTCGAACGTTCCCGTTATCGCACGAGCTCTGGGCGCCTGTTTTACAGGTGCCCTTGAAGTCGCGCTTCACTGCGATTTTGTTTACACCACAGACGCCACAAAGTTTGGCGATACGCACACTAAATTTGGCTTGCGACCCACCTGGGGTATGTCGCAAACACTGTCACGAGCTGTCGGTCAACGACGTGCCCGAGAGCTGTCCTTCACGGCGCGAATTTTCACTGGTGCTCAGGCGTTTGAGTGGGGTGTTGCGAATGCCAGTTTCGAGACGCCGGAAGAGCTCGACGAGGCACTGGCTATCACGTGTGCACAAATTGCAGAGAACAGTGCTGAGGCTGTAGCGGCCATGAAAGACCTTTATCGACTCGCGGAAACCGAGCAAGGTATTCGACCTTCGTTGGCCGGTGAAACCGCCTCAAATTACGAAATTTCTGACACTGATCAGCGACTGTCTGCCTTCTAGTCAAAGTAATGTCTAACCCCTCAGGGGGGGGAGTTTTTTTGTGCCTATTGCGCCGCCAAAAAAACGCAGTTAACGTCGCGTTTTTTGAGGTCTAGGTGCATCATGGACGCGGCTAAAAAGTTACTAGAATCGCTCTACTTCGAAGTCATCCCCATGAAGGGTTTCGAGGAGAAACTCGACGTTTTGACCGCCGGGGATCGCGTGGGCATTACCTGTTCTCCAAAGCAGGGTTTACAGGTCACGCTCGACACGGTTGCCAAGCTCTCTGATCGCCGTTTTTCGCTCACGCCACACGTGGCCGCGCGTCAGGTCATGAATAAGCAGCACCTTAAAGACATCGTGTCCCAGCTCGCCGACAGTGGGATTAGATCTATCTTTGTGCCGGGTGGTGATCTTGATGAACCTATGGGCGAATACCACTGCTCCGCAGCGGTGCTTCGCGATCTCGCCGAAATGGACCACCCCTTCACACGGATTGGTGTTGCTTCCTACCCCGAGGGTCATCCTGCTATTTCGGATGATCTGTTGTTCGAAGCTCTGGCTGCCAAACAAGGGATTGCGACTCACATGGTTACCCAGATGTGCTTTGACATGCCTGTACTCGTCAAATGGCTCTCAGAGATGCGCGATCGCGGCATCACCACGCCTGTCTGGATTGGCCTTCCGGGTGTGATGGATCGCATGCGCCTCTTCAAAACGTCGCTTCGCATTGGTGTGGGCCAATCGGCCAAGTACGCCAAAAAGCAAAAGGGCCTCATCGGGAAATTCTTGCGAAGCCCGACGTATAAGCCCGACTCGCTATTCAAAGCGTTAAAACCAGCTATGAATGATGAGCGTATGGCTATCGAAGGTCTCTATATGTTCACGTTCAATCAGATCGATAACACTGTTCAGTGGTCTCAAGAACAAATAAAGCGCATGAGATAAGCGCACGACCGGAGCACACCCAGGATGAGTACAGATACCCCCCTTGCGATAGCTATCGGGCCCCGAGTGCGCCAGTCAGCTTTTTACGATTCCACAATCAAGGCTGGCGTAAAGTCATTCACCATTTATAACCACACCTTTTTGCCAGTGCATTTCGGTGATCCGCTTGCCGAGTATTGGGGCATGGTGAATGGTGTGGTTCTCGCAGACCACGCGTGTCAGCGCCAGGTTGAGATATCGGGGCCTGACGCGCTCGAACTCACACAATTGCTCACGCCCAGAGATATTTCTAAGTGCTCAGTCGGCAGAGGCCGTTACGTTGTGTTTTGTGATAACGATGGCGGAATTATCAATGATGCGGTTCTTTTTAGAATGGCCGAGGACCGTTTCTGGCTATCGCCCGGGGATGGTGACGTTATTTTGTGGGCGCAAGGTCTGGCGCTGGGTAAGGGCCTAGACGTTGAGGTTACGGAGCCCGATGTGTCACCACTGCAGTTACAGGGCCCTGTATCGCCCTATGTTGCGAAGAAGCTGTTCGGTGACACAGCAATCACGCTGGGGTACTACCAATGCGCAGAACTTGAATTGAGCGGCATTCCTGTTGTGCTGACCCGCACAGGCTGGAGTGGTGAACTGGGTTATGAGATTTACCTGCTCGATGAGACTCGAGGTAATGAACTCTGGGGTATGATTATGGAGGCAGGCAGAGAGTACGGCATCTTGCCTGCATGCCCATCATTGATGCGCAGTGTGGAGGGCGGTATTTTGTCGTATGTCTCCGATATCACCCGAGAGGATACGCCCTTTACCATTGGTCTTGATCGACTTCTGGATCTCGATAAGCCATCAGATTTTGTTGGTAAAGCGGCGCTTCAGCGGCTTGCGACAGAGATGCCGCCCCGAAAGCTAGTTGGTGCCAATTTTGGTGGTGACCCCGTTGGTGGCAACGATAAGTTCTGGGATGTGTACTCGGGCAGTGAAGTCGTCGGGCGTATCACCCGCTGCTGCTACTCACCGCGATTGGAGCACAACATTGCTCTGGTCAATGTTCCAACTGAGTTGTCAGAGCCGGGTACTAACGTTCAGCTGGATATCCGCGGCACGTTAGTTGATGCAGAAATTGTGGCTTTACCTTGGTTTGAGTCGCATAAAACAATTCCAGAGGGAATTTAGCGACTTCCATCATCTCTCGGAAGTCTTGGTTACCCCTTTTGGCGTAGCGAAAGTTATTATGCCCGCCCCTTAAAATAAACAATGCGACGGTCTGGGTTAGTTACTAAACTGGTTCGAAGAGTGGCTGGTCCTGCGTAGACCTGTCTGACTCTCAAACGTCTTAATTAAAACGAAAAAAGCAAGGTGGTGTGGTCAATGAAAAGCAGAGCTGCAATCGCATTTAAAGCTGGTGCCCCGCTAGAGGTTGCGGAGGTAGACGTTCAGAGTCCTCGCGCTGGCGAGGTTATGGTCGAAATAAAAGCCACTGGTGTCTGCCACACCGATGCATTTACTTTGTCAGGCGATGACCCAGAGGGTGCCTTCCCAGCAATATTGGGGCATGAAGGTGCGGGTGTCGTTGTTGAAGTGGGTAAGGGAGTGACCTCGGTGAAGCCAGGCGATCATGTTATCCCCCTGTACACACCCGAGTGTCGTGAGTGTAACTTCTGTCTTCACCCCAAGACGAATCTGTGCCAAGCCATTAGAGAAACCCAAGGGCAGGGTCTAATGCCCGATCACTCCAGTCGCTTTACCCTCGATGGCGAGCCCATTCTGCACTACATGGGGTGCTCCACATTTTCCAACTACACGGTATTGCCTGAAATTGCAGTTGCAAAGATTCGAGAAGACGCGCCTTTTGAAAAGATTTGCTACATCGGCTGTGGTGTGACCACGGGTATAGGCGCTGTGGCTTTCACAATGAAAGTCGAAGCTGGGTCAACCGTTGCTGTTTTTGGTCTTGGCGGAATTGGGCTGAATGTTATTCAGGGAGCCCGCATGGTGGGAGCAACGCGAATTATTGGCGTGGATCTAAATCCTGCGAAGGCAGATTTGGCTCGGCAGTTCGGTATGACCGATTTTGTAAATCCCAGCGAAGTTGAAAACGTCGTTGACCACCTGATTCAAATGACAGGTGGTGGCGTTGATTACAGTTTCGAGTGCATTGGTAACGTGAATGTGATGCGTCAAGCACTCGAGTGTTGTCATAAGGGCTGGGGTCAAAGCTGCATTATTGGTGTTGCAGGCGCCGGACAGGAAATCGCGACGCGCCCATTTCAGCTGGTGACTGGGAGATCTTGGCGGGGCTCAGCCTTTGGTGGCGCACGCGGAAGAACCGATGTTCCCAAAATTGTGGATTGGTACATGGAAGGGAAAATTAATATCGATGAGATGATTACCCACACCATGCCACTTAACCAAATTAATGATGCCTTTGACCTGATGCACGAGGGTAAGAGTATTCGGTCCGTGGTTACCTTTTAATGGCGCTTGAGCTTCTGTCGTCGGTCCGTTGCTTCGCTGGTGACCAGCGTCGTTACCAAACAGTCTCAAGTGCTCTGTCGGGTGAAACGGTATTTTCGGTGTTTCTTCCTGATTTTGCTGTGGCGAATCCTGTGCCTGTCATCATTTACCTCTCCGGATTGACCTGTACAGATGAAAATGCAGTTACCAAAGCGGGTGCACAGCGCGTTGCAAGCGAGCTGGGAATTGCATTGGTATTTCCAGATACTAGTCCAAGAGGTGAGGGCGTGGCGGACGATCCTAAGGGAGCCTATGATCTGGGTCTGGGCGCCGGCTTCTACCTAAATGCCACACAGGCGCCTTGGTCTAGTCACTACCAGATGGAATCGTTTGTAGTGGATGAGTTGCCGGTATTACTTGGTAATGTTGATGGACTTGATCTTGATCGGGTGAGCATTTGTGGTCACTCGATGGGTGGCCACGGAGCGATGAGCTTGGCCCTCAAGCACCCCGGTAAGTACCTATCTGCCAGTGCGTTCTCACCGATCTGTGCGCCTATGAGCTGCCCGTGGGGTAAAAAAGCGTTTTCTGCCTATCTCGGTTCTGATGAATCGCTGTGGCAGCAACATGACAGTAGTGAGTTGATTCGCGGAGGCGCTCCACAGATTCCACTGCTGGTGGATCAAGGTGCTGCCGATCCGTTTCTCGAAGAGCAGTTGCGTCCCGACCTGTTGTTGGCCGCTTGTGAAGAAGTGGGTTTCCATCTTACTTATCGGGCGCAAAAAGGCTGCGACCACAGTTATTTCTTTATCGCGTCCTTCATCGAGGACCACTTGCGCTTCCATGCGAAGTACTTAGCTTGAGATAACTTTCCACGCTTTAAGTAATAACGCTGAGACACACGATCGCCGGGGGCAATGTTAGTCTTAGGGCCGCGGGCAAATGAAGATACTGCGAAAGGTTAGATTGCTAAAAACAGGTCCAGACCACTCAGTACCAAAATAAGGCGAAGAACCAGTTTCGAGCGCTTATCCAGCGCGTCGAACTGCTTTTTGAGTTCAGCCAACTCCTCTTTTGCGGTATCACCCGCGTCGACGATTTTCTCGCGGCTTGCGGCAATTGCGCCGGCGGCAGCAACACCGGCTGTTGATACTCCCATGGCGCGGAGCAAGCGTCGGCGGCTCAGTAGTGATGTGTCGGTTTGGTCGTCGGTCATAAGGCTAGTTACGGCAATCTCTCTCGTTAAGACTGATTAAATACGGGCTTTCGTTTTTCAAGGAATGCGTTCATTCCCTCCTGCGAATCAGGTGTCCCCAGCGTGGCAGCGACGGCCCGTTTTTCGTCCTCGATGGATTCTTCAAGGGTTTTGGTTTCAAATCCGACGAGGGTGTCTAGCACCGCTTTCACGGCGAGGCGAGGTTGCGCAGCCAGCTCCTCACCGAGTGCTTGTGCCCGCGCTTTTAACCTGTCCAGCGGCACTACCTCCGTCACGAGACCCATCTGCAGTGCTTCGTGTCCATCAATTTTACGGGCGCGCAAAATCATATCGAGCGCATGCGACCGACCCACGACGCGCGGAAGGCGGGCTGATCCGCCCCATGCAGGCACACTGCCTAAATCCATCTCGGGCAGCCCAATTTTTGCGCCCTCGCTAGCCGCGATACGGAAATGGCAGGCCAGTGGTAATTCAAGTCCGGCACCAAGGCAGTAGCCAAAAAAGGTGGCTATGGCGGGTGTTCCGCCGTTTTCAATCATGTCCAGAACACGATGGCGTTGGGCGAAAAACGCTTCCGGACTGCCTGCGCGCTTAATGCCCTCTGGGATTTGTCGAAGATTCATGCCAGCGGAAAAGTTTGCAAGGCCCTCAGCCGTGAAGACGATGGCACGAATGGTGTCATCAGCGAGTACCTCGGGCAGCTGTTCTTCCAGACCATCGATGTAACCTACCGGCATGAGATTAAAGGGTGCATCGTTAACACTGAAGGTTGCAACGTGATTGGTCACGGAAAAAAGATAGGGATCGGTCATCACTGTGTTCTCCGTTTCAGGGCCACTGTTGGCATTTCAGTCAGTGAGCCATTTGTACATCACAAAGGCATCGACCGGTCCTAGTGTCGGATGGTTAAAGGCTCGCGGCAAGGTTCCGACAACATCGAAGCCTAGTTTTTTCCAGAGTGCAACGGCGATCTCATTACTGGAGGCTACGAAGTTGAATTGCATGGCGTTGAAACTCATTGTGACTGCTATGCCTTGCGAGTGCTCGCACATTTGCCGTGCAATGCCCATGCCGCGGGCATCCGATGACACCATGTAGCCACAGTTGCAAACATGCTTACCCGGTCCTTCCTGATTGGTTGTGAGGTAATAGGTTCCGAGGATCTTGCCATCGTGTTCAAATACAAAGGTGTGGTCAGGCTTGTTCATCTAGAGGGCTTCGGCCGTGGGCTTTTCTGTGTCCGCGGGGTAGGCGTAGGTATCGCCGGCGCGAACGATTTCCTCAAAACTAGGCCAGATGGCGGGCCAGTCGCCGGGTAGGGCGTCTCTGATCATGGACCTTGGTAGCCGTTAGAAAAGCGTGTAGATAAACGGTGCCAACGCCGAACCTTGAGTCATGACTACCAGAATGCCGAGCAACAGCATGATGCCGATGATGGGTGCCATCCATAGCTTCTTCCGCTCACGCATGAAGCCCCATAGGTCTTTTAAGAGATCGAGCATCAGTAAGGCCTCTCGAAGTGATCATTGGGGCGAACGGCACTTGCCACACGATAGCTATCAGTGGTCTTGCCACCTGTTGTGCGGGCCAATGCATCGCGACCGAAAAGCTTCATGACAAGCCCCGTTGGTACAAACAGTGCGTAGTAAAGCACGAACATGATGATGCGCGTATTGATAAAGGCTGCAATTAGACCAAAGCGCATCCACCCGCGATAAAACGGTGTCAGTACAGTCGGAGCAAGCAGTGCCAATAAAGCGAATATCAGCGCCACTACCCAAGGCCACAGAGGAGAGCTGTAGCCGACAAGTAAGGGCAGTAGTAGACCAAAAACTAATACTAGGATGGCGCCAAAGAGGAGGCCAAACTGACGGAGCTCGGGATCATTCATAGCTGTGTTTGATTCTGTCGTCATTCGTTAACCGTTAGTCCAGCTGGAACTCTTCTTTCCATGATCCGTCGTCTTCCCAATGAGGTTGCTCGCTTTTTAGCAGTATGGCGTTTTCTAACACAAGGACATCCATTTCCGTGCGCATAAAGCAGCGATAGGCATCCTCAGGTGTATAAACGATAGGCTCGCCTCGGACGTTGAACGACGTATTGATGAGCATCGGGCACTCAGTGAGTGCCTCGAACGCCGTTAGTAGGGCATGGAAACGCGGATTGGTATCAGAATGCACGGTCTGTAAGCGTGCTGAGTAATCGACATGCGTAATGGCCGGTACGGTTGATCTGGCCACATTGAGCTTGTCGATACCAAACAACGCCTTCTCCTCGTCGGACATGGCAATACGGTGCTCGTCTTTGATGGTTGCGACTTTGAGCATGTAAGGGCTGTCGTAGTCAGTGTTGAACCAATGAGTCACCGCGTCGGCCGCAATCGCAGGCGCGAAGGGGCGGAAGCTCTCACGGTTCTTGATCTTTAAATTCATGACCGACTGCATCTTGGGAGATCGCGCGTCACCGAGAATGGACCGAGCGCCAAGGGCACGTGGACCGAACTCCATGCGCCCATTGAGCCATCCAACCACCGCACCGTTGGCTAAAGCCGATGCCACCTCAGGCATCAGCTGATCATCGCTAACCCACCGATACGGTGCGCTTATGGCTTCAAGACAGGGTTCAACGGCGGTCCGATCGAATGCTTTACCGAGATAGGCACCGCGCATAGAGTCAGTTTGATCATCCGCAACCCGGGGTTGATCCAGATACTGATGCCAGGTCGCAAGCGCCGCACCGAGAGCACCTCCCGCATCGCCAGCGGCGGGTTGTATCCAGACACTGCGAAAGGGGCCCTCGCGATCGAGGCGACCATTAGCCACGCAGTTGAGTGCGACGCCACCGGCGAGGCATAGGTGCTCCGTGCCCAGTTCTGCGTGGATTGTATTCGCAAGCTTCAAAACAATCTCTTCAGTGACGACTTGTATCGATGCGGCGATGTCCATCTCGCGCTGAGTAAGCTCCGCCTCCGGCTGTCTTGGAGGACCGCCAAACAGTCGATCGAATCGACGATTGGTCATTGTCAGACCGGTCGCGTAATTGAAGTAGCGCATGTCGAGTCTGAAGGTGCCATCGGGCTTGATATCAATAAGATGCGCTTTGATGAGGTCTACGTAACGGGGCTCCCCATAGGGCGCCAGCCCCATGAGTTTGTATTCACCTGAATTGACCTTGAAGCCCGTGTAATAGGTAAAGGCTGAGTAAAGGAGGCCTAGAGAATGAGGGAATTGGATTTCCCACTGCGGCGTCAGGGTCGATCCGTCGCCCAGCCATACCGAACTCGTCGCCCATTCTCCAACCCCGTCAAGACAGAGCGCCGCTGCTTTCTTAAACGGGCTGGCATAAAACGCGGATGCCGCATGTGACCCGTGGTGTTCGTGAAACAAGAGAGGTGGTAAGTGGGTTTGTTCGAGCCCCGATAAAGCAGCGAGTTCGCGTTTTAAGGTCACTTTTAAGAACAGTTTTTCCTTAAGCCAAATGGGTATGGCCATGACAAACGATCGGAAGCCCTTGGGAGCAAACGCGAGATAGGTTTCGAGCAATCGCTCGAATTTAACCAGTGGTTTGTCGTAGAAGGTGACGTAGTCAATCTCATCGAGACTGAGTCCCGCCTCATCGAGGCAATAGGCAATGGCATTTGCAGGAAACGCGGCGTCGTGCTTTTTTCGGGTAAACCGCTCCTCTTGAGCCGCTGCCACAATACGGCCGTCCACCAATAAGGTGGCTGCGCTGTCGTGGTAATAGGCAGAGATGCCAAGCACGTTGATTGATTTGGTCATTGCAGGTTAACTACCGCCGCTCTTGGTAAAAACAGATGCGTTGACTAAGGTATAGCGCACCAACGAAGGATAGCTTTAAGTGTCGAACACGCGAAACACACTGTTTACGATCATAACGGTTGTAGTCATCCCACTGCTATTTTTTGTCCTGATTGAATTTGCCTTGCGCTTGGTGGGCGTTGGCACCCACTACCAATATTTCAATCAAATCGACATCGACGGTGAGGCGTTCTATCAGGAGAACCCGGACTTCGCCGATCAGTTTTACCCGCCATCGCTAAACGTAGGCCCGTTGCAGAATACCTTTGCTGCTGAACGCTCAGACGATCGCCTGCGAGTCTTTGTGTTGGGTGGTTCTGCCGCCATGGGCTTCCCGCACAAAAACCACGGCGTCGATCGTCTATTGGCTACCCAGTTGAGGTCGCTGTTCCCGAACCGGGATGTCGAGGTGGTGAATACCGCAATGACCTCGGTCAATTCACATGTGGTTTACCAGGTCGTGCAGACCTTGCCCTCCGAATCCGCAGACGTTGCGGTAATCCTCATGGGAAATAATGAGGTGGTGGGCCCCTACGGACCGGGAACCTTTAATCAGAATTTTCTCTCGAGCTTATCGGCCATTCGTGCGCTGCAGGCGCTCAAGCGGACTCGCCTCTGGCAACTTTTGGATAGCTCATTAGCTGAAGTGCAAAGCAGCGATGCCAAAGGGGACCTTGAGTGGCATGGTATGCAAATGTTTGTCGACAATGGCGTAGCGGAGGATGACCCTCGCATGTCAGCCGTCTATGAGCATTTCGAGGGCAACTTGCGGGATATTGTTGACACCCTGAATGCCAAGGGTATGCACGTCGTGCTCTCCACGGTGCCGGTGAACCTGCGCCAATCAGCCCCCTTTCTGTCCATCGGTCGGGATGGCCTATCTTCGAGAGATGAGGCGAAACTAACTGCACTCCGAGAGCGTGCCGAGGCGCAGGCGCTGAACGGTCGCTGGCGGGAGGCACAAGATCTGTGGCAACAGGTAATCGCGCTTGATGCTGATCATGCCGACTCGCACTTTCAGTTGGCCACCAGCCTAGAGAACCTCGGTGAGTTCGCGTTGGCACGCTCGCACTATGAGCGAGCCTTAGATCTCGATGGGCTTCGTTTCAGAGCGGATACACGTATCAATGCGATTATCGAGCGAGTGGCGCGTGAGTACGACTCAAGTAACGTGAGTTTCGTGCATAGCTCAAAGGGCTTCGACCGCGCGAGCGCACCCTACGCACCGGGCTGGGACTTGTTGGTTGAGCACGTTCACTATGACTTTTCGGGTAACGCAGTCCTAGCGCGCATTTTTGCGCGTGCGATTGCTCGACACCTCTCACCGACGACGCCACCAAAGCTCCTACAACCTAAGGAGGTGGCTGCTCGTATTGGGTTTCCAAACCACGAGACCATTGAAAATCTGAAGAACCTGCAAGGCATGGCAAAGCAGCCACCGTTTCCCGGGCAGAGTAACTATCAGGACTACTTGGCTTTCCTAGCGACTGAGCTCTCTTCTGTGACGGCTGAGGTGGGAGAGCCTAAAGATGTGGTACGACGGCGTCAGCAGGTCCTCGTAGACGGCGAGGGCGACTGGAAGCTCCATTTTGAAATGACAGCTTTGGCAAGACACCTCAAGAATAAGCAGGCGCAATATTATCACCTCGATCAACTATTCAAGCTTTATCCCCATAATCGCGAGAGCTACATCAATCTTTCCACCCTGCTGAGTCAGGATGGGCGCTGGGCCGAAGTGATTCCTTTGCTGGAGCGATCATTGAGCTACACACGTGGCCGTGAGAAGCTCGTCGTTGAGGCCGTTGGTTGGCTGGGTACGGCGCATTTGAAAACAGGCAACACAGCCAAAGCCACTGAGCTTTTGCTCTCTATCCCGACGGATTACCCCGATCAAATCGGGATGAGTCTTCGGGCTTACGGCAACCTCATTAAGCACAGCGTGGATAGCCGTGATGCCCAGACGACAGAGCAATACCTGCTGTCGCTCGAGAATTACGCCAACACCCTGGTCGCGTCTGGCGCGAGTGAGAGCTACCCACGACTGAACCAGCGAATGGCACAGCTCATGATTATGGGTGGCGATCAGGCAGGTGCTGCGCGATGGCGAGCAGCACGCTGAGCGCATGTTTGCATCACCAAACTTTGCCTCCTGTCTCATTCTTCGGTTAAATCAAGATCATTAGCACCGCTCGGAGTGAGCAATATGACCGATGCATTAATCGAAAAAACACGGGAGCGTGGTGTGCTCTGGCTGACATTAAATAATGCTGATCAGCGCAATCCGTTATCCAGCACCATGCTGGCTGAGATGACTTCATCGTTGGAGACCGCGTATGACGACGACGAGATACGCTGCATTGTGATAGCGGCTCGGGGTCCGGTGTTCTCCGCAGGACATGACCTGACCGAGATGGCGCGGCGGCCAGAGGAAACTAGTGAGGCCTGGAAGCGTCGTATTATGGATGTCCTTGAAGCGTGTGCCGCGATGATGCAGCGCATCGTCCACGGTCCCAAAGCCGTTATTGCCTGCGTACAGGGCACGGCAACAGCAGCTGGCTGTCAGCTCGTATCGGCCTGCGACATGGCCATCGCTTCCAGTGATGCTCGTTTCTGCACCCCGGGCGTGAACCTAGGTGCTTTCTGCACCACACCCTTGGTTGGCATTGGCCGAAATCTCTCACGAAAGCACGCACTTGAAATGGCGCTTACGGGCGAATTTTTCGACGCGGCGGATGCAGAGCGCTTTGGTCTAATCAACCGGTGCGTGCCGGCGGAGCAGGTGCAAGAAGAGACTCAACGACTTGCCGAGCGGATTGCTTCGCGCTCGCCACAGAGTATACGAGACGGCAAAACCGCTTTTTACACACAGATTGAAATGCCGCTCAACGACGCGTTCGAACACGCTAACCAGGTCATGGTTGAGGCGATGACGTCTAACGAATCTCGTCTAGGCGTTAAGGCGTTTTTCGAGAAGCGAACTCCGAATTGGGGGTGATCTCGTGTTGATCGAGACCGACGAGGGTCTCGCCAATTTACTCAAAACCGTGCGCCATATTGCGCTCGTGGGTGCGAGCCATAAGCCTGAGCGGCCAAGCTATCAGGTCTTGGAGTTTCTTCTAAAGAAAGGTTATCTGGTGACGCCCGTGAATCCTGGGCTCGAAGGCCAAACGTTGCTGGGTCAGACCGTGGTGGGTTCGCTGGGTGATATCTATGATCCGGTTGACTTGGTCGACATATTTAGGGATGGCAGCGCTTTACCGGGCCTGGTGGATGAGGCGATTGCGATAGGAGCCCCGTCTCTGTGGACGCAGCTTGACGTGAGACACGCTGTGGCTGAGAAAAAGGCACTGGATCAGGGGCTATCTGTCGTGATCGACAAATGCCCCGCCAGAGAGTGGCCGCGTCTCGAAGCCTGCGGCCTGCTTTAGGGAATCACACAGTCACAGGTAGTTGCTAGTATCAACCTGACTGCCAAGACGACTGCGATTTACAGGCTATTGCCTCTCGTTTCCTCGAGCTGTGACAGCGACCAAAGGGTCAATAACGCGGCAATCGCAATGTAGACAGACACGTAAAAGATTCCGAAGCTGTCCCAGAGTAAAACGGCAATCGTGGGAGCAAGAGCTCCGCCGATAATTGCACCCAGTTGATACCCCAGTGAGGCTCCCGAGTAGCGCACTTCAGTACTGAACAGCTCAGTAAAATAGGCGGCCTGCGGTCCGTATTGCATACCCAAGAAAAGCAGTCCCATCGTAATAGCGAAACAAATGAACAAGGGGTCGCCCGTATCAATGAGTGGGAAGAGGGCAAAGCCCCAAATCCCAGTCAGGATGGCACCCCAGCGGTAGACATTTTTCCTTCCCAGCCTGTCCGATAAGCCCGAAAAGTAGAACTGCGTTGGCACCATAATAGCGGCTGCTATCAGGACTGCTGTGAGCATTAAGTCCTTAGACAGCATCAGATTGGGGGATTGCATCCCATAGGAAATAACGAAGGCGATGAGAATGTAAAACGTCACCTGAACTGAGAGAAACGCCCCCGCAGCCAACATGATGCGCTTGGGGTATTTTCTAATGGCCTCTATAACAGGTGAGCGCTTCACAGTCTCATTGGGTTTGTCTGCCGCTGATTGCGCATCGCTGAGTGATCGGAAAGCTTCCGTGTCTTCAATTTTGAGCTGTATGTACATCGAGATACCAATGAGGACGATGCTGGCGATAAATGGGAGTCGCCAACCCCAGTCCATGAACGCCTCGTCGCTCATAGAGCTGCTAACACCAATGAATGCTAGGTTTGCCAATACAACGCCCAAGGGTGCACCTGCTTGAGCATAGGCTCCGTACCAGCCACGTTGATCTGCCGGCGCACTCTCTGTGACGAGCAACATGGCGCCACCCCATTGCCCACCAATCGCTAAGCCCTGAACAAATCGGAGCAGTACCAGAAGAATCGGCGCCGCGACACCAATGGACGCATAGGTCGGTAAAAAGCCAATGAGCGTTGTGGTAATGCCCATCATCATTAGCGCAACGACGAGTGTTCGTTTGCGCCCAATGCGATCACCAAAGTGGCCAAAGATTATGCCCCCGAGGGGTCGGGCTAAAAAGCCAACGGCTAAGGAACTGAAGCTAATAAGCAGGGCTGTTGTAGGGTCTTCCTGCGGGAAAAATGCTATTGGAAAAATAACCGCCGCCGCTGTGGCATATAAAAAGAAGTCGTACCACTCGATGCTTGTCCCTGCCAGCGAAGTCAGCGCGACCCGACGCATGTTTTTCTGCTGGTCCTGCCCAGTTGTGTTACTCATTGTTCGATCTCTCAGTCTTGGCTTTTATTGTTAGTTCGCTCATCGGCAAGCAATGAATTACCTGAAACGTGAATATACTGCCCCGCACGTCGGTGTTCATCTAATAGCGAGATGGCGCGCGGGTCAATGGGCGAGGGGTTTGTAACCGGTGTGCTTGGGGTGCGTTACGGGCGCAGAAAAGGCAGATAAAAAACTCAGGACTGCTCGGCTCCCGCTGTCGATCTGTGCAATCATTGCGCCATGAGACTCGAAGAATAAGTGATAGCCACACCATGGACGCAACTACCAACGCACCGTTTTTTGACAAGACCAGCACCTTGGAGCGGCAACGAAGCTTCATTAATGGTGATTTTGTTTCATCCTCATCAGGAGAAACATTTGAAACACGGCACCCGGGCACGGGCCGTGTCATTTGTGATGTCGAGATTGCCGATGAACACCTTGTCGACGCAGCCGTGGCTTCAGCCCGCGCGGCGTTTGCAGCCTGGTCGGAAACGCCCGCTGTTGAGCGCGGCGCTATTTTGCGACGCGCTGCGGCGCTTCTGAGAGAGAGAAATCAGGAGCTCGCGGAGCTCGAGACACTCGATTCGGGCAAGGCCATTCAGGAAACAAGCGTGATAGATATTATCAGCGGCGTTGAAGTACTCGAGTACTACGCGGGTGTTGCGCAGAGCCTGCAGGGGTCGCATGTTGATCTTCCGCCCGAGGCCTTCGCGATCATGCGACGTGAACCCCTTGGGGTGTGTGCGGCGATCGGGGCATGGAATTACCCCATTCAGATTGCTTTGTGGAAGTCAGCACCGGCACTAGCCTGCGGCAATACCATGGTGTTCAAGCCCTCTGAGGTGACGCCTCTAACGGCGTTGAAGCTGGCGGAAATATACCGTGAGGCGGGACTGCCGGAGGGAGTTTTTAATGTTGTTTTGGGCGCCGGTGAGACAGGTAGCGCGCTGGTACAGCACCCGGATGTCGCAAAGGTGTCGCTGACGGGCTCGGTTGCCACCGGGAAGCGTGTCGCTGCGATGGCAGCAGAGACACTGAAGAAGGTGACACTCGAATTAGGCGGTAAATCACCCATTGTGGTCTTCGATGATTGCGACTTTGATAGTGCTGTGAACGCGACATTGGCTGGAAACTTTTACTCAACGGGACAGGTTTGCTCAAATGGCACTCGCGTGTTTGTTCACGAAGCGATCTATGATGCTTTCGTTAACGAGGTGGTAGTGCGTTCCAACGCGATTCGTGTGGGTGATCCCTTTGATCCCGAAACCCAGATGGGGCCACTCGTGTCACAGCAGCAATTAGACAAAGTGGCGGGTTACCTATCTGCGGTTCGAGGTGCAGACGACGTTAGTCTTTTGTGTGGTGGCGACACTGATTTTGAAGCACCGTTCTCGGATGGTTACTACGTTTCACCGGCCGTGGTGGTGACCGATAATGAAGATCATTCGGTGGTTACCGATGAAGTTTTTGGCCCGGTAATGACAGTGCTGAAATTCTCTGATGAAACGGATGTGGTCAATCGAGCTAATGCCACGCGTCTAGGGCTCGCTGCTGCTGTCTTTAGTCAGAATTTTTCGTTAGCTCATCGAGTAGCCAACGCCTTGCAAGCCGGTATTGTCTGGATAAACGAATACAATATTACTCCTGCCGAAATTCCGTTCGGTGGCTACAAAGAGTCAGGTATTGGACGTGAAAACGGGTTACAAACGATCGAGCATTTTACTCAAACAAAAACGATTTATGCCAACTTGGGTAAGGTCGAAAGAACCTATTGAACGGCGCGAGGCTCCAGTACATTGTACCAGCCAGCCAGCCAGCCAGCCAGCCAGCCAGCCAGCCAGCCAGCCAGCCAGCGAGGGCTGACGTTATGATGAGCACGCTGACGCGTCCCTGGGTCTTTTTTGTTTATCTGCAGATGCAAGTACTGGCACGCTTACATCGATTCCGGCTGCATACCAGACTGAGATTGCCAGTGCTGCTTAGCATGGGGGTGCTCATGGCGCAGGTGACCGTTGCAGATCCCGAGACTTCAAATGATGGGATTGATGTGAACAAAACGCCAAAAGCCCTATTTGTTATCGTTGACGGTATTCCTGCCGACGTCGTTGAGCGCGTGAACACACCCGGTATCGATGCAGTTGCCGAGGGTGGTTCCTATTTGCGGGCTTACGTCGGAGGCGAGCTCGGTACGCCGACCGAGAGTCCTACGGTATCTGCGGTTGGCTATATGAGTCTACTTACTGGCACTTGGTCTAATAAACACAATGTTCGAGCCAACTATGGTCTCGAACCCGACTATGCCTACTGGGATATTTTTCGTGTCGCTAAGCAACAGGCGAGAACGGTGAGTACTGGCCTTTTCTCGACCTGGACGGACAATAGAACCATTCTGATGGGTGACGGCTTGGCCGAGGCCGGCGGTTACAAATTTGACTATGTGGCTGACGGATTTGAGAAAGATCCGACCTTTGCGCCCGGGCTCAATGATGTCGATCGAATTCAAGCCGTCGATCTACACGTTACGACGTTGGCAGCCAAAACGCTCCTTGAGTCTGCCCCGGATCTTTCATGGGTTTATTTACAGCATACGGATGACATAGGTCATCGCGATGGCGATGGACAGGCAATGGATCTTGCTGTGCGTTGGATTGACGCGCGCGTTTACGACCTGTGGTCGGCGGTTCAGGCTCGACAGCAACAAGCCGTCAATGAGGATTGGTTGGTGATTATCACGACCGACCACGGCAGAACGACGTCGGACGGCAAGGATCACGGTGGACAGTCGAACCGGGAGCGCACAATCTGGATTGCTGGTAATAGTCCGCGTATGGTTTCCCCGCGTGAGCGCAGTGCTGCCATCGTGGATATCTATCCGACGATCGTCGAGCACATGCGCTTTGAGCTGCCTGGTGAGATTGCCGCGAAGCTCGAAGGGCAATCGCTGTTATCTGAGTGAGGAGCTAGGGTGTCCGAGGCGTTTGATTACATCATTGTTGGCGGTGGATCCGCCGGCTGCGTATTGGCGAATCGATTGTCTCAGGATCCCGCCACCACGGTTTTGCTATTGGAGGCTGGAGGTAACGGCCGTAGTCTGTTCGTCGATATGCCAACGGCATTTGCTATACCCATGGCTTCGAAAGTCTTCAACTGGGGATATTTCAGCGAACCCGAGCCTGCACTGGACGGGCGACCGATGGATGCGGCGCGCGGTCGAGGATTGGGCGGATCTTCAGCGATTAATGGTATGGTCTACGTTAGAGGTCATGCGCGTGATTTTGATGAGTGGGAGTCGCTGGGTGCCGCGGGCTGGAACTACAGGAGCTGCCTACCTTACTTTCAACGCGCCGAATCCTGGATGCACGGTGGCGATGATTATCGTGGTGGAGATGGCCCTGTGGGTACAGCCAACGGCAACAATCGGAAAAACCCCCTGTACCAGGCCTTTATCGATGCGGGTGAAGAAGCCGGCTATGGCCTAACTGACGACTACAACGGTTACAGGCAAGAGGGCTTTGGTCCGATGCATATGACCGTCAAGGGTGGTGTTCGCTCCTCAACCCGCAGGTCCTATCTCGAGCCCGTTCGGAGTCGATCAAATCTTACTGTGATTACGGGTGCCGAGGTTGATCGAATCGAACTGGAGCGAGGCGTAGCTAAGCGCGTCCTCTATAAAAAGGCCGGTGCGATTAAAGTCGCATCTACTCGCCGTGAAGTGGTGTTGAGTGCCGGTAGCATTGGCTCACCTAGCATTCTTCAGCGTTCAGGCATTGGGCCTTTAAAGGTGCTGTCAGACGCGGGTGTTGCGATCGTTCATGAGCTACCGGGCGTCGGTGAAAATCTAACCGATCACTTGGAGGTCTATTTTCAATATCGGTGTACCCAACCCATTACTATCAACGAACATTTACACCCATGGGGCAAGTTCAAGATTGGTCTGCAGTGGGTGCTTACCAAAACGGGTTTGGGTGCGAGTAACCATTTCGAGTCTTGCGGCTTCATCCGCACGAGAGCGGGTGTCGAGTGGCCCGATATTCAGTACCACTTTCTACCCGGTGCGATCCGCTACGACGGCAACGCGGCATTCAATGGCCATGGCTTTCAGGTGCATGTGGGGCCCAATAAACCCGAAAGTCGCGGTCACGTGCGTATACGAAGCACCGATCCAGCAGACGCACCGAAGATTGTTTTTAATTACCTCGCCACCGAAAAAGACCGTGAGGATTGGCGCATTTGCCTTCGCCTAACGCGTGAAATTCTTTGTCAGCCTGCGCTTGATAATTTCAGAGGCGATGAAATACAGCCTGCGATTGATCTCTCGGATGACAATGCCACGGACGCCTGGGTCAGAGCCAATGTGGAGACTGCTTATCATCCCTCCTGCAGTTGCCGGATGGGTGCGGAGGACGATGCCATGGCGGTTGTCGATCCGGAGTGTCGTGTCCGCGGGGTGTCGGGTCTCCGTGTGGTGGATTCCTCCATATTCCCGAGTATCCCGAACGGCAATCTCAACGCGCCCACTATCATGTTGGCCGAGCGCGCCGCTGCATTGATCCGGGGCGAGACTATGGAAACGTCTAATGCTCCCACCTGGATTGCTGATGACTGGGAGAACACTCAGCGCGTTGGTGAACCTGTCAGGCCTGTGGATGACGCCTTGCTCAGGTCTGCGCCATGATGATGCTCCTGTCGATTGCCATGATGGTTGCCCTACTGTCTGCAGCGTTCGTTGTATTGCGATGGCCTACCTACCAATGCATTGGCGATACACCCTTACCCACATTGTCATTTTTGGCCATTTTGTTCACTTCGGGCCTCGATGTGGGTCTCATCATGTTCCCACTTATCGATTTCCAGACCTACGCCACCGAGGCCGATTACAGTTTCGCAAGTCCTCTGGTAATTGAATTTGGTTTTTGGGGAGGTCTGGTTTGGGGTTTTTACTTCCTTACAACGCTCTATTTTTGCGCTATAGAGCCCCGACTAAAACTATTTGAGCTCGCGCCCATACGCTGGATTCATAATCTGGTCGTCATAGCCACCTGCGCCTTCACGGCGTATCTCTTCCTAACTTTCCTACCCAGTTACATCGAGGGCATCAGTCCAATGGCGACTTACCTACTGGTGGGCACGGTGATTGTCCTTGCGGTGTTGTCGAGTACACGACTCTCCGTGTTACGGATATTGAGCTTGAGTTCCACGGGCTTGTTTTTTGTTCTGATTGCGGCAGCGTGGCTAGCGTCGGGTATAGGTGTTAGCGGACTTCTTGGGACGATGAGTGGTCTGAGCGGCTACCTGGTAAACCTCGATCGCTTCATTCTGCCGATCAACGAGTATCACGGTTTTTACCTGAGTTGGTGGTTTGCCTGGTCGATCATGATCGGTCAATTTGTCGCTCGGTTTGTCAACGGTATGGCCGCATGGAAGCTCTTGATCGCGATTTTGATTGTGCCATCTATTCCCATCGCACTCTGGTTCTCAGTGCTCTTTGGCTATTTTGCAGGCGGGCCGCCCGTCAGCTACTCAATCACGCTGCTGATGATTGTCGTTGGCATCTTGTTCGTCATCAACAGCTTGGACTCTTTAACCCGACTGTATTCACAGAACCTGAGTCTAACGGTGGAAGCGCTGGGTCATTATCGCTACGTGCTGACCCATGCGGGCCTACTTGCCGGCCTGGTTGTGTTGTATCAGTTCACACCGCTCAAAATTGAATGGATCGGCATGATCGTGATTGGTCTGTACTTCGCGATTTACGCCCTCGTATTTTTCAGACGTGGCCAGCTAACTGACGGAGCGTCTCAAACGCCTACTTCATCAGGCGTTTAGAGTCACTAGTGAATGCGTGCGCCCTGACGCTTAAGCTCGTCCTGTAGTGCTGATACGGACAACTCTTCAAAGCGTTTGTTTCGTTTGACTGACAAAGCGGCAGCCGCACCAGCCGCCTGACCGGTCACTGCACAGCACATCATATTGCGGGTGGCGGCATGGCTGATGCGATCACCCCCGTTAATCCGTCCTGCGCAAATAAGGTTTTCAACATTTTTCGGAATCAGGGTCCGATAGGGCAGGTGGAAGTACCTACCGGTTGTCGGCAGGATGAGGATGCCGTAACCATCGATGAACTCGGGGAAAATCCCGACTGAGTCATCGAATCGTCCCTGCCCGCGAACGTCTTGCTCGGTCATGTTGTAAGCGGAGTCAATCTTCCGGGTATCTCTGATACCCAATGTCATTCCGAAGTTTCGTAATTTTGCTTTTTCACAGCCAGGTTGGAATGCTTGGAGCGCCTTCACGGCCATCATCGCCTGCTTGCGACCTTCCATCTCGCCCCGGGTTAGATCGGTCGGATCGGTGCCGTCATAACCGAGGAGATGAACGAGGTTCATGTAAGTGAGGTCGCCCGTGTCGTAGAGTGCGCCCCAAGTACCTGAAATTGTATCGAGGTTGGGTGGGATCAATCCCTCAGCCCGCGCCCGTTCAAATGGCTTGCGCAAGAAGGGTGAGAACATCTCATCTTCCTTCCCCGTCGTTTCGATTGTCCATTGTCCGTAGGCCCAGTCCGCATAGGTGTGGGGTGCTGCTTTGACGTGCTCGATAAACTTTGTCTTGTTGACACCTGAAAGCGAGAACATGACCGAGGCGCCAATCATGTCCTCCTTGGCTTGCTTGATGGTTGGTGCTCCGGATCTGTGTGCAACATCCGCATCGCCTGTCGCGTCAATGACGCGTTCCGCAAGAATAGCTTCTCGCCCGGCCTTACTCTCGACAATGGCTCCTTTTATTTTATTGCTGTCCATGATGGGAGCGACAAACAACCGGTGGAGCATCGGCGTGATCCCCGCCTCTAGCACCAAGTCATCTGCGACTGCTTTGAAGGCTTCACCATCGATGGCATGGCTTTGGGATTGTGGTTCATCGACTGAGGCGCCCGCCGCCTTGGCACGCTCCTCGAACTCAATGCCAATGCCTTCACTATCGACGGTCTGCTCGTGTCGATACCAGGCGAAACCCTCGACACCCACCGCGGTGATGTTGCCGCCAAAACAGCCAAAACGCTCGAGCAAGGTGACGCTGACCCCGGCCCGTGCGGCAGCGATGGCAGCCGCAAGTCCTGCAGGCCCGCTACCGATAACTAGGACATCGGTAGAGTGAATAACATCCAGTTCTCTAGCAGGTTCGATGACTTTCATTATGTCTCCAAGCACTCTTATCGCGAGCTTCTTATTTTTAAGCGGTTTTTGTTTGATGTTCGTCTCAATTGTCGGTATACCACGGGAAGCACTTTAAGTAATGCTGCCAAATTTCTGCAAAATAGGTCGGGGTAACCGGTATGGGGGTCAGATTGGTAGTCGGTTTAGGTGCACTACCCCCGGGAAAAAACGCAGTACAAAAATGAAAACGACGCGAAGTCATTGAGGGAGTAAACTATGAAGAGCAATAACTCATCCCAACAGACCTCATTTTTCAGACGGCCTTTAGCGCTGGCAGTTTCGACTGCTTGCGGGTTAGTTGGCGCAACAACGATTGCCATGCCAACGCAGGCGCAGGTTGAAATCGAAGAGGTTTTAGTTACCGCAACACGACGATCTGAGAGTGTTCAAGACATTCCAATGAGCGTCAGCGTATTGGGCGAGACACAACTGGAGGACCTAAATATCACCGATATGGAGGACTACATCATGATGCTGCCGAACGTCAGCTTTGTGACGTTGGGCCCCAGCAGTGGTGATATCTATATTCGAGGTATTTCGAGTGGCGGTGAAAGTAGCATAGGCGCTAACCCATCGGTTGCAGTA